>Ga0154692_141_pt1 | contig 35961 bp, 35 predicted proteins | sample Rifle2008BG13ft_FD_116121 | JGI IMG/M metagenome (GOLD analysis project Ga0154692, IMG submission 116121) | Spirochaetes bacterium RBG_13_51_14
ATATAATAAATGCAATATAATAATTATCGGCTGCAAGGAGAGGGCAGCCGGGGCGATCAGTCTTATTAATTCCATGCAAGATCAATACTCGATAATAGGATGCCTTGATACAAATAAAGACAGAATCGGGAAACGTGTTAAAGATGAGGTAAAAGTCATTGGCATTGTGGATGAAATACAAAGCATCATGCTGAATAATGTCGTTGATGAAGTTGTATTTGCTATGCCGATGTACCAGATTGATAATGTCGAAGCTTATGTACAGCTTATAGAATTAATGGGCATTAAGGTTCGCATCTTTCCAGACTGGCATATACATTCCCTGTTTTATGAGCCCAGAGTCGCGCAGATTTATTTTGATGAACTTAATGGAATTCCCTCAATGGTGCTGAGTTCGACGAGCACCAGGCAGCGTGATCTTTTGATCAAATTATTTGCTGATTATCTTGTGTCCGGCCTCATGCTGTTATTATTGTCTCCCATACTGTTAATCATATCGTTAATGATTAAAATCTCATCCAGGGGGCCAGTTTTATTCAAACAGGAACGAGTCGGTCTTAACGGCAGGAAGTTTAATGTCTATAAGTTCAGAACCATGGTGAAGGATGCCGAGGAAGAGCTTGTGAAGCTGAAGAACCTGAATGAAGCGGACGGTCCCGTATTTAAGATCAAAAATGATCCTCGTATTATTCCATTCATCGGAAAATTTTTAAGAAAAACCAGCCTTGATGAATTGCCACAATTAATCAATGTGTTTAAAGGGGAGATGAGCCTCATTGGCCCACGGCCACCCCTCTGTTCCGAAGTGGAGCGATATACCATTTGGCAGAGAAGGCGTTTGTCTATGAAACCTGGGATAACCTGCTTATGGCAAATACAACCTAACCGTAATGATCTGACCTTTTATCAATGGATGGATCTTGATCTGGAATATATCGATACCTGGTCGTTAAAACTCGACCTGAAGATATTTTTTAAGACAATTCTTGTCATGCTCACAGGGCATGGCCAATAAAATGCTCCTGTCTGTCTGTAGAATAATATCATAATTAATTGCCACATCATGGGAAATAAAAAATATATTCTTATCACGTCAGCTTATAACGAAGAAAAAAATATCGAGAAAACAATCCAATCCGTTATTGTTCAGTCGATACTTCCTGCTGAATGGATAATAGTTAGTGACGGTTCCACTGACAAAACTAATAAAATAATCCAATCATATCAAAAAAAATACAAATTTATTAATTTTATACGAATGCCTGCAGGAAATACGCATAGCTTTGCCTCAAAGGTTTTTGCTCTACAAGCCGGCTTTGAATCACTAAAAAATAAATACTATGATTTTATCGGAATTCTTGATGCAGATGTTTCTTTTGAAAAAAATTATTTTAAAGAAATAATTACTCGATTTGAAAATGATGAAAATCTAGGTGTCGCAGGTGGAAACATAATTGAATATTCCAATGGTGTCTACATGAAGCGTATTAAAACGCTTAATAGCGTTGCTGGCGCTGTTCAATTATTCAGAAAAGAATGCTTTGACGACACCATTGGTTTTCAACCGTTTGAATATGGCGGAGAAGATGCTGTGGTAGAAATATCAGCCCGAATGAAGGGCTGGGCGGTCAAGACGTTTCCAGAAATAGAAGTTATCCATCATGGATTTGTCGGAGGAAAAAATCTCTTAAGAACCAGATATAGACGCGGAATACGATTTTTTTTATTGGGATATCATCCGGTTTTTAATATTGTGCGGTGCATATTCAGAATGAGAGAACGGCCAATCCTGATCGGCAGTTTTGTGGAACTTATTGGCTTCTTTTATGCATACATGAAATATAAAAAAAGCAAATTGCCGGTTGAAGTAGTGTGTTATTTACGGAATGAACAAATACAAAGATTGAAACACTTGCTAAAATTTTATCACTTTTCAAACATCAAAGATCAGATATCTTATTAATTTTATTTAACTTTATACAAGTCTCTTCCATAAGGGTGAGTTACAACATCCATGTGGTTTTGGAAAGGCGGCTTTCGGAACCAAAGCTCCCGAAAGCCTTCAGCACCAAGGTATTGGAAATTGGTGCTGAAGGGTGGTATCCCGATACCTACTAAAAATTAAAGGAATCGGGATACCGCTTAGAGTGTATTCCATGTTATGGGATGCACTCTAAGTTAGTTTCATCTATTTATAGAAAACTATATGTGTTATTAGAATAATTTACACTGATAAAAAATCAGCTTGATCAATCTGACCTTCATATTATTATACTGCAGATATGCAGGGCATAATGGTTTTATTTTTGTTCGGTAATTCCTGCTGGATGAAAAACAGATCACTAAAATAATTTAAACAAATTTATACGTAATTTTGCATGAATATGAAAAAAAACCAAAATGACAGGTATTATGATTATACTCGAACCGAAATACTTCCATTATTACCGGAAAAAATTGATAGAGTTCTTGAAATTGGATGTGCCACTGGAAATACACTTATGTGGTTAAAGTCGTTAAAGGAATGCAAATGGGTGGGAGGTGTCGAACTTAATTATGAGACAGCACAGATTGCAAAAAATCGAGTTGATGCTTGCTATGTGGGTGATATTGAATCAATAGATCTTCCAATTGCAAGTAAATCATTAGATCTTATTCTATGTCTTGATGTTTTAGAACACCTTGAAAATCCATGGCAAGCAGTGAAGCGTTTGCACGATTTTTTAAAGCCAGATGGCGTAATTATTTCAAGCATACCAAATGTATTACATTATTCTGTTTTGTGCCCATTAATTTTCAGAGGTGAATTTAATTACGCAGAGGCTGGTATACTAGATAAAACTCATCTGAGATTTTTTGAAAAGAAATCATCACTTGCATTAATGGAAAATTCAGGTTTAAAAGTCGATGCAATTCAAGCGAGGGTACGAGGGAACGATGTAATAAAAATATTTGTATTAAAGTTATTGCCATATTTTATTAAAAAATTTATTATATATCAATATATTATAAGAGCAAGAAGAATCGAATAGATATGTTGCGGCTCTTAAATATTTTTATTGCTGACACCTCTTTAAATAATTCATCTCTCTAGTTAAAATGTTCTAGATATTTTATTTATACAGTTTTTTTACGTGTTATTGCAATAAAATTGAAAAACTATCAGATTAATGATATCCAAAAATAATTAATTAAAACACACTAATCCGTATTTAAATTGAATTACATTAGGGTGTGATTTGCATCACGATTCATATGAAAATAGTAGTAACAAAATTAATAATTGGCATTAATTTTATTGCCTTGATTGTCATTATTGTAGCCGGATTCTGGCCATTTGACTTTAAACCCCCAAACAATATTTATAGATTGAACAAAAAAAATGGCATAGTTTTTAAAAATAATAGTATTGTGTATGAACCAAATGTTAAAATAGGACGTGGTATTTTATCATATTATTCAGTCGTTAATGAGCTCGGCATAGAGTTTCTATTTAAGCCTCTGGATTCATCTATCAACAATATTTCGACCATTCTGAGCTTTTATGATGAGAATGATCCCGAAATATTCATGATAGCTCAATGGAAGTCGAATTTAATTCTGCGTCGACGTATAACCCAATCAAAAAACAAAAATACCTACCATGAGAATAACGTACCTAATGTAATTTTCCCGGGAAAAAAACTGTTTGTAGTCGTTATATTGAATTCGAAATCTGCCACTGTTTACATTGATGGAATAAAAAAAGCTTCTTTTTCATTTTATCCAATAACTACTGATGATAATAAATATCAGAATTCTCGAATTATGTTAGGAAATAATCCAGCTATTAAATACCCTTTTCATGGTGAAATATATGGATTGGCGATATACAATCGTACATTAAATGAAAAGGATATAAGCAAGCATTATTTGATCTGGAATTATAATGATCTTCAGTATCTTAAAAAAGAAACGGGGTTAATAGCCTTTTATCCAATGAATGAACGATCGGGTTCTGTTATCCATAACATCGTTTCAAACGGCAATAATATGATCATACCTGACAATTTATATGCATTAAAAAAAACATTTCTCGGCAAGCCATGGCGTCAATTCTGGAAGATTAAAAATTTTTACTATGATTTGGCAATTAATATATGTGGCTTCATCCCTTTGGGGTTTCTCCTTCTGACACTTTTTGTATCACATTATGAAAGATATACAACGAAATATTCAATAATTACAATTTTAGTTGGATCAAGTGTAAGCCTTTTCATTGAATTGGTACAGGCATATTTGCCCGCACGGTCTTCAGATATAATCGATTTGATATCCAATAGTTTTGGCACAATCCTTGGTGTCATCATTTTCCATATTATCTACAACCATTACCGGCCAAAAATGAAAAAAACCGGTTTGATCCGGTTTTAATTCATTAGACTTGTTGCCAAACTCAATAATCAGTGATTTTTGCCCCCGCCGCCGGAGGCGGCGGGGGCAAAAATGAATAATTATGAGTAGTTATGCAACAAGTCTATATCGCAGTGGCCTCCTGGAATCCGGTGAACCAGCTCATTTCGGATTCGGTGAAATTATTAATGAGGCCCAGATTCGTGTAATAATCCTTAAGAATTTTAAGATGCAGTATCTCCTCTTCCTCTTCGGTGTAACCGCCATTCTTATTTTCTTTTATCATCGCGTGCGTGCTTTCTACCCATTCAAAAAAAGATCCGTCCTTCTCGCAGAAAATGATCCAGCTGGCGACCATGTCGAATTTAAGGGTTTCAACCGCGCGGTTGAATTCATCATCGGGAAGCACCATCAGCGATACGGCCATCTCGGTCTGGAAATAGTCGCCCCAGGTGATGATATTCGGGTTGACGCCGTATTTTTTGTGCAGCTGACGCGCCGTTTCCTTGTCGATATAACTCTTCGTGGATATACGATCGACAAAGGTTTTAATGTATATAAGGTTGTTGATCCGGTCAATGCTTACCGTACCATCGTTCAGCATCGGCATTATGGATTCGTTGATCAGTTCTTCCATGTTCATCTCCTCGCCCTGAATGTTTGCCACACTATAATAATCGGCATCCGACAGATCTTTACATTAAACAATTATTCCGCTCAACGCCAGGCGACGACAATTCTTGCTTGATTATACATAACCTCCGCCTTATTAATATACACGTCACAGGACGGTTCTCATAGGAGATCCGTATAAATCACTGGATGGTTTTCATAAATTTGTATATATTATAATTGACGGATTACCAATAGAATATATTTCTAGTGTGATATAATCAAAAAAACAGCGCCGGAACAGTAGATTTGACATGCAAACGCATTCGGATATTATTAATACAATTAAAACCTACCAGCAGAAATTTCGGAAGTACAATGAGATAAGGCTCGGCAATCTGCAGCGCTCGCTGACGGAACAGCAGCTGATCAACCTGCTTGAATTCATACCGTATCTGCTGAATGTGGATGTGCCCGATCTGCCCGGCCATGTCCCGTCGGTAAAGGTGCCCCACGGCGTTTACGACTATGTGCCCTCGCCAAAATTAATCGATTTCATTTCAAAACGCTTCCCCAACTCTGAGATTATCCGGGGCAGGATCACCAGCCCCTTCATACAGATGATCGCGCTCATAGGGAGCTGCGGCACCATCGCCTACACGAAGCAATCGGATTTTGATTTCTGGATCTGCTACCAAGAGAGCGGGTTCGATCGGGAAGCCATCAACCATTTCAAGAGCAAGCTCAGGAGCATCGAAAGCTGGATCTACGACAAGTTCAACATGGAGATCCATTTCTATCTGAACGAGATCAGCCGTGTCCGTAACAACATATTCGCCGATGACGAAGAGCAGTTCTCCGGTTCCTCCATCGGCGAGCTTTTAAAGGAAGAATTTCTGAGAAGCTCCATCGTGCTGAACGGTAAAATCCCGTTCTGGTGGGTCGTACCCTCAGACGCCGACAACAAGGTGTACGAGGCGTGGCTCGCCGCAGTGAAAAAAACAGAAATGGCCGACACCTTCATCGACCTGGGCAATATATTCACCATCAAACAGGAAGATTTCCTCGCTGCCGGCCTGTTCCAGATCCTCAAGTCGCTGGGGAATCCCTTCAAATCAATCATCAAGCTCGGCCTCCTGGAGCGGTATATCAACAACTACATGGACAACCCTTTCATCTGTAATATCATCAAGAAAAACATCCAGCAGGACGACCTGGACTACGGCCACATCGACGCCTACATCATCATGTTCGATTACGTGTACGACTACTACAGCTCGATTGTCAAAGATAAAGACGCCATGGAAGTCCTGAAAACATCGTTTTACCTGAAAACGGAGCCGATGCTGTCAAAGCACCTCTCCAAGGCCGAGGAGGGTTACGACAAAGAAAAAACGCGCATCATGCTGGAGTATGTGAAAAAATGGAATTGGCCCGGCGCGAAAATAAGGGAAATGGATGATTTTCACAACTGGAGCATCGAGCCGGTCAGCAAGATCCTGAATAACGCCAAGAAGTTCGTTCTTCAAGAATACCGTCGCATCCTGGGCAACATCGAAACGCACCGCGTGAAGCACAAATTCACCGATGAGGAGATAAAGGCGATCAGCAGGAAGATCTATTCACACTTCCTGATCTCCGACAACAAGATCGACAACACCCTGAGCTTCAAAAACTATCCTCCTGAAAAGCTGCTCAAAATAGAATACGTTCGAGACCAGAAGGGAAATGAGACATGGTTTCTGTCGAAGCGGCTCATTATCGACAATCATCCCAACATCGTCATAATCCACAAAGACAAGACGCTCCTGGGGCTCTCCGTGTGGATCAGCCTGAACGGCCTGTTCAAGAAGGACTATACCCGTCTCGAGATAGACACGGGGCTCCACAGCCTGGAGACGAACTTCCTCCGCGAGCTCATCTCCGACATTTCGTCGAATTTCATGTTCAAGAAAATGAACGCGTTCCGGGAAGACTACTTGAAGGACCCCTACCCGGTCATGAGTTACATTATTTTCAACCTGTATTCCAAGTACTCGAGAAAAATCGACGAGTTCTTCCTCTTGTATCACGACAGCTGGGGATCCACCAAGTTTGAGGTGTTTAACCGCGAAGTGGACCTCCTTCAGGTGCTGGTGCGGCTCCTGAACGGGTGCCTCGTCACCAAAAGCGACATCGACACCGCCATTAACGTGGTATCCTCATCGCCGTTCAGCTCCACCAAAGAATTCATCCGCATGAAATCGTTCATACGCGATCTCTTTACATTCTTCATCAACGGTGATCCCGACGCCAAAAACAGCTATATCACCATCATGGGGAACCAGTACATCATTCTCTATTCGAAAAAAGTTGGCGGGACCACCGTGATCGAACCGATCCTCTGCGATTCGGAAGTAAAGATGATGATGAGCCTCTCATTCAACTACGGCCTGAAGAGCAGGTTCAAGATCGATCCCACCGTTAAAGAGCTGAACTTCCTCGGTACCATGGTTGAAAACTTCAGTCCGAAATCAATCCAGATATACTTCGACAGCGACCGGAAACACAGCTATTTCTACGTGTTCGACGAGAGCGGATCCATTTTTTTCTACCGCAAGCCGGCCGACCTCCTGTTCGATTACCTGACCCGCCTCTACATTTTCGCGAAAAACGTTGCGGCGGCGGTGATCGGACAGAATCCCAAATCACCCCTGGCCCATAAGGAAAATCCTGTGGAGATTTTCCAAATCAAGAAGGATCTGTACATGAATTACTCGGTGCACCGGATCGATCCGGAGCATTCTATCCGCATCGAGGACATCCAGAAAAAAATTCAACCCTGCAGCATGTCGGTGCACATTGATAAAACCCGCGAAGTTTACTATACCATAACCCTGCCCGACGGGTGCCAGTCTGCCCGGTTCTCAAGGCAAAACATCCTCGATTTCGCCAAACAGTTGAGCGGGGCCGGCCCTGACGGCAAGGAGTACCGGCCCTTCGTGACTGCCATCGATCTTTCAGATCTGCAGCACCAGTACTTCAAACTCTTTACTTCGTATGCCTTCTACGAAAAAATGCGGGCGGAGATCATGCTTGAAAACGCGCAGAAACAGACCGCCAAGTAACATTCGATAAACGGGCATCATTTCACAGATAATATTTCTTCTGCTCCCCGACGGTTGAAGTGGGATGCCTGCCGTAATGGTGTCCGGGCCATATGATCGTATCGTCGGGAAGGGTGAGAATTTTATTCAGTATTGAGTTCATGATATTCTTCTCTGAACCGTCCGCGAGATCGGTGCGGCCCATCCCCTCGGTGAAGAGCGTATCGCCGGTGAACAGATGCCCGGGCGCGTACAGGCACACGCACCCCTCCGAATGACCCGGAGTGTGAATGACCCTGAGCTGTTCCGAGCCGAATCGAATGATGTCGCCGTCCCTGATGGTCATTTCCGGCATGGGGGACGTCTTCCCGCCCATGGTCCGCGAAAAGAACCGGGTGGTAAGGCTGCCGAGCTTGCGGATATCCGCCTCGTGTATGAGGAGCGGCGCGCCGGTCCTCTTCATCCAGTAGTCGTTGCCCGCAGTGTGGTCAAAATGTCCGTGGGTATTGATAATATAGGTTATGGTAACGCCATGCCGGTCAACCGCTCCGGCGATGGCATCATGGTCGCCGGCGGGATCGATGAGGACGCCCTCCCTGACATTCTCGTCCGCCACCAGGTAGCAAAACACGGCCATCGGGGTTACCAGAATCTGCTCTATAATCATTTTTTTACCCTTATCATTCATTTCCAAATGCGTGTGTCTTCATGCCCGTATCTATCTCGAGGCCTCGCCATGCCGCCCGGACAGTCGGTGTATCGAAAAGATCATCATGCGCTCGTCAGTCCCCGGCCAAGACCACAGCTTCACGGACCGGATCATCTTCTGCGATCTCAGCTCACGATGAAAATCATCGTCGGCCGTCAATCCGCTGCCGCCGACATAAATCAGGGTTTTTCCTCCGACTTCCCGGTAGTGGCATAAGGCACTGGCCGCCATGGGGTCATACAGGGGCGGCCAGCAGAGAAACAGGGTCCTCTCGGGGTAACGCCCGGCCATTGATTCATCGCCCTCGTGAACCTGAAACCAGGTATCGTCAAACCACCGGTTTCCGTCATGCCACTCCCAGGGAGGCTCTCCGCCCGGCGGCCGTTTGTCATAGGCGATGATATCGGCCCCGGCCGAGACAAGGCACATGGCCCAGTATCCGCTGCCGGCGCCGATTTCGACCAGGGGCGAATACCGCACGATCTCCCTGACAACATCAATCGTCGGGATCGAGAAAGCGTAGCGGCTCACGAAGTCGCCTTTTTTTTCGCTCATGAGCCGCGCGAGATCCGCCCGGCCCCGGTGCCCGTCAACGAGCGAGATCACGGCCTCAAGGTATGGATTGCGAACTGACCTGTCGGCTTCGCCTGCCAGATACCGGGTTATATCCCGTTCATCGTCGGGGACGCCGCCATCGGGAGCGAAATCATACGGTTCAATAACAACATCATAGCCGAGTGATTCACGAACAATATCCTCCAGGCCGGCCCGGCCGGCGACGATGACGTCCTTTTTTTTCCTGTCCATTCCCTGTATGAGCCGCTCGATTTTAAGGGCGGTCCCCCGGGACCCGGCAAGCCGCCAGCACCGGGCGACCCGCACCGGCTTGAAGCTTCTGGTGAATTTCGATTTAATCGTGCCTTTCCGGTGCTCCGCGTATCTTCGCGCCATGTCATCGGTGAAGCCGGTATAGTACGATCCGTTTTCGCATTCCAGCATATAGATGAACCAGCGTTCCGGCTTTTTCATGTCACTGTCCTGCGCGCACCAGCCCGAAGGGGGCGTGGTCTGGGAGATTATTATTTCTTTTTTCTTGCTGAATCGTGCATGCTTTCAAAAAGCCAGCGGGGATACGTCCCGTCCGCGCCGGAGACCTTCTGCGCCAGCAGGAAAATATTGCTTCCCCTGTTCCTCGTCGTCAGAAGCTGTATGAGGCCCCGGAAGCGCTTGATGGAAAAGGCATCAATGTGTATGGAACCGGTGACTTTCGTGTACAGCCTGACCACGCGGAACCCGAGGCCCTCGATCAGGCGGCGCAGTTCCCGGGGCGTATATTCCCGGTTATGCCGCCCGTAGGCGCCGTACCCGGAATAATGGTCGTGTATGTTCTCACCCAGAATGAGCTTCAGAATATTCTCGTAGCGGAGGACATTCGGAGTGGTGATGATAACGTATCCGCCGTCCTTGAGGATACGATTGATCTGGACCAGCGAATGAACCGGATCCACGGTCAGATGCTCGATGATCTCGCAGAAGAGTACCAGATCGTAGGAATCATTCCGGTACGGAAACACGTCTTTTTCGACGTTGAAATGCTTGAATGTGAATGAGTGGCGCTCGTTGTACTTTTCGCTGGTGAGGAGTTCCTTGTTCACGGCATGTCGATCTTTGCCGAAAAAGTTCGCGAAATCAAGCTGACACTTCCTGCTTTTTTTAATCAGCAGACTCATGAAATAGGGACTGGATCCCAGCTCCAGGACGCGGCTGTTCTCATCTATATCGCGCGGGAACAGCTCGAGTGTCTTCAAAAACCGGTCCAGGGAAAAGTTAAGGTATTGGGAGCGTTCACTATCGTCAAAGTGAGGCATCGTGAAGCTGCCCAGGTAATCCATGACCGAATCAATGTCAGCCTTGCTGTATATCATATGGCGCGCGTACCCCGGATAACAGGCTCAGGGAAGTTGAACCACAGAACCCGATATTAGCTGTCGAATACAATCACTACGGAATTCAGAAGCAAAATTTGCAAGTTATTTTTTTACGAGGCTCAATCACAGAAACATGACCGTCACATCCCGATCAATGATGACGATATCGATCCTCGATGAGCCCCCTGGCGTGCACGTACAGCTCGCTGCCGCTGATTTCCATCGCTCTGCCGATGAATAGCAGCGCGTTTTTGTAGTCGCCGTTCTTGTATGCGTACTTGGCCATAAGATACGGGAGACGGTCAAAAGAGGGATCGACGCGAGACGCTTTCTTGAGAATATGCACGGCATCGGAGAATCTCTTCCGGGCGGCGAACACCCGGGCGAGGGCTATGTAGGCATAAATGAAATTCGGGTTCAGGTCGATGGCACGGCTCAAACAGTTCAGCGCCTTTTCGTGATTACCGTGGCGGATCCACCCCACCGCCATGTCATAGCAATCATCGGCCTCTATGTAATCGTAGTGCTTCACTGCGTGTGACTCACGAAGTAGTATGCAATCCCGGCCACTGAAATCAAGATGGAAATAAAGCCGGCTCACATCACCTGTTCCAGCGGATAGTGCGGTTTATTTATAGCGGTTCCGACCCTGCGTACGGTACCGGTAGTTCGGTTGAATAAACGACACACCGGGGCAGTCCGCGGCCCTTTTTTTTAATTCATCAAGACCGGGGTCTCTTTTGAATGTGATGAGATGCATATTTTCGGTGATCGATTTTTTGATAATGACCGGCCCGATCGCGCCGAAACACTCATCTATGGCGCTCTTTTCTATCCCGGCATTCAGCTTTACGATGTATTCTCCGAATACGACGGAACCGGCCCCGGCGGGCTCCGATCTTACGGAATCAGACGGGATGAGCCCGCCCCGGCCGTCATCATGATTATCGCACATCAGAAGGAGCGGAAGCACTAACATTAAAAAAAAATTTCTCATGAGAAATCCCGGAGCCGCGCATAGTTATAATTGAATCGCAGCCACGCTTTCCGGCGGCCGGAGGTGGCGGACCGCACCGAAGGCGTTTGCCGCCCTTCCGGATGTGGTTTTACCCCTCAAGGACCTGACCGGCTCCCCTCCGCCCGTAACGGCAGCGGCCAGATCGGCATAATCGTAATCCGGATTGTAGGCTTTCACCAGCGCGGCGACGCCTGCCGCGTACGGTGAAGCCATGGAGGTGCCGTCGTATACCCTGTATTCATCCAGGGTGCCGATATCCAGAGCTTCCAGGTCGAAGTATTCGATTGCCGCGCCCGGATACTGGATCGAGGAATCCGTTTCGAGCTGGAACCCCACGGTGCAGTTAATACTACCGATACAGCTCGTGAGATCGTATTTTTGATAGAATTCATTTAAGCCGCTGTAGGAAAAGAGCTGTGTCCCGCTGAAGGGACTGCCCGCCGTACCAGCATAATAAGCCCTGAATTCGTCATTCCCCAATTCTGTATAAAACAACGCCACCATCTGCAGGGTTACCAGATCTTCTTCACCGGTAAGACTGAAGGTCTTGTGCACCCTGTCATCGATATTATTTTCATATGCGCCTTTTGGAAAACCAGGGGGGTTTACCAGCATATCGATTCCGCTGATCCTTTTATAACTCCATCCGACACCGGAAGATTCGGTCCAATCGAGCGTGTTACTTCCGGTATGGAAATCCTCAACATATGACGTCAGGTTTCCGGCGAAGGTGCTGATGATGTTGGTCCCCGGCGCGCCCACGTCGACGCTGGTCTTGCCGTAATTGGAGAAGGTGGCCCGGCTGTAGGCCTGGTCAAGGGCGGCGACGCAGACCAGGTTGTCATGGGTGAAAGAGCAGGGATATACTTTTATGCCGGAATATCCGAAATTATGCCTGTCGACATCATATCCGCTGTTGCCCGCTGCGACGACCACCAGCACGTTGTGATCATGCGCATATTGAATGGCGTCGCCCATTACTGAATCGTACACCATTTCGCCGCTCAGGCTCATATTGATGATGTCAGCCCCGTTGTTGGACGCATACATGATTCCCTCGGCGATATCAGCCGTGTCTCCGGTTCCATCCGAGTCCATGACCCTGACCGCCATGATCCACGTGTCGGTCTTCCAGGCTATCCCGGCCGATCCAGCGCCATTGCCGCCGGCTGCGGCGATTATGCCCGCCACATGGGTGCCGTGGCCGTTCAAATCCATGGGATCGTTGTCGCCGGTGTCAATGAAATCATACCCGTGATTGACCGCTCCGCTCCACATCCTGTCTGCCAGATCCTCCTGGTTGTAGTTTACGCCGCTGTCGACAACCGCCACGACGACCTGTTCGGGCGGACCGCCGGGATAGGTGTTGTCGATCTCGTCCCACGCGGCTTCAGCGTCAAGGTCGCATCCCGCCTTTCCCGGGTTGCTTTTTCTATAGGTTCCGCCCGAAACGGTCTGTTTTGTATTTTTAAGCGCCCACGATTGGCCGTACGAGGGGTCGCCGGGCGCTACCGCGATTTTATAGATATAATTCGGCTGGGCGTATTCCACCGCCGGATCGCTGTTGTACTCTTTTACCGCCTCTTCTACGGCTCTGTCCCGATCCAGCCGTACCAGCGACGCCCTGTTTCTGTTCAGCGATTTGATCTTGAAGTCGCCCATTTTCCGTATCGTGACTTCGGCTGTATTAACGCCCGCTCTGTCCCTGAACTTGACGAGAATCTCACCTTCAACGTAATTTTTGGGCTTTATTCTTTTTCCGGTAAAAAAGTCCTCCGGGTTCGCCGCGGTAAGAGCAAAAAGTGAACAAATCACGACGGCCGGCACCAGTATTGTCACTGTTATTTTTTTATTGAATCTGGATTTCATGATGATTCTCCCACAGTGTTATTTTATTTTAAAATTCTGCGCGTCGCTGAAATAGACCCGGTATCCTCCGCCAGCGCGGTTCACGCCCGGCTCGGTGTTCGCGTCCCAGGTCACTTGTACGGTGCAGCTCGGCACGCAGGCGGTGAGCGTGGCAGTCTGTTCCGTGGACTGGTCGCTCACGCTTTCACCGAATCCCTCAACGACCCCGACGCTCGAGTAGGCTTTGACCTTGACGTATATGGCGTCCGCTCCGGCGAAATTATCCTCATTGATCGTAAGATCAGCGGATGTCGGAGATGGGGACCCGTAAGGGACATCGACCATCTGAACATTGTCGCATGAAAGAATAAATATGGCTGCGCCTGCTATAATGAAGCCGGACAGCATCTTTCTCATAATGATCATAATCATGTGATAAAACCTCCTGATATAACAAGTGTATTGTATTGATACAGACGCAATCAATTAAAACATATCCCTGACGAGATCGGCTGTATCACTATCCACCATGGCATGGCAAATCCCCTTCGGTATAACCGGATATGCTGATTTTCTAACAATAGAACGTATATGTGTCTAATATTATAGTTTATTAAATTGATGATATCGCACAACTATTTTTAAAAAATTTCAACTTTTAAAACAGATGTGGACCCGTATCTTTAATGATAATGAAGTATTTTCAAACCGTCCAGCAGTTTTTTTTTCTGATGCATGGTGAGTAACCAAAATTGATCAATTATTAGAGTATGTCCAAAAATATGATCTGTTGGTACTGCCAGATCGTGAATGTGAAAGAAGGTTAAACCCTATATGCCACATTAAAATAAAGACATATTGAGTAATATGTACAGTAATTTAATTATAAATGCCGATTCTGTTACATGGTAGAAAGGCCAACAGTATAAATGAAGGGTCAGAGCAAAATCTCCTGCGTACGGGCAAGAGATCCATATCGTGGTAATAAAAATACCGAACACTCAGAAATACTAAAGCCAGTATTATCCCGGGTAATTAATCACCGGTAACGATGTAAAAAATAATTGAACACCATGACAGATCATCGCATTATGATATAATCCGAGTATCAACGGGTGAGGGTATATCAGTGCCGTTACAATTTTTTTTCAAATCGATAGCAATGGCCGCTGCGCCTATCCTGATTGCAGCCGGGTGCGGATTCAGACCCGTCGACGTAGATGTCTCATTCGGACCGGGAAAGCCGGCGGATGGCGCTGAAATGGATCTCATCAAAAACATGCCGCCGGACAATATCGGCTTTATTCTTTACGATCTGGAAAGAAAGAGTGTGGTGAAGATCCACAACCGCTCCCGCGCGTTTATTCCTGCATCCACGACCAAGGTGTTCACCACCGTGGCCGCCATGAACGTGCTCGGCCCCGATTACCGCTTCGGTACGCGCATATCCTACCGGGGCTCAATAAGCGGCGGGACATTGAAGGGCGACCTGTACCTGAAGGGCACGGGCGATCCCCTCCTCACTGTTGCAGACCTGATGGACATGTCTGACGCCATGAAAAAAAAGGGGATCGCGTCCGTATCCGGTCGTTTTTATTACGATGAGAGCGACCTTGCCAGCACCGTCAGTATCGACGGTGATATGGAACCGGACGTATCATTCAATCCTGGCGTGAGCGCCCTCTCCCTGGACTATAATTCCATCTCGGCTGAATGGAAACGAGACAGGGAGCGCGGCGCCATGGATATATTCCTCACGCCGAGCCTCCCGATCAACCATGCGGGCCTGTCAGCCGAAAAACTCAGGGAAAACATTACCTTCGCGTATCAAAACCGCAGCGGAACCGAATCCTGGTTCCTGTCTCCGGATAAGGATACCGATGGGATCGAGCGGCTCCCGGTAAAGAAACCCGCGCTCTATACCGCATACATGTTCTCCACAATCTGCGGGATGCGCGGCATCCGGCTGCCCCGGCCGGAACCGGGCACGGAGCCCGGATGCGCTCGCACCATCGCTTATCATGAGAGCAGTGAGCTGACGGATATCGCTGATCTCACCCTCACCTTCAGCATCAACCTGGCGGCAGAACTGATGATGCTCACGACGGCGAAAAAGATTACCGGCGAAAAGATGAATCTGGCCGATTCGGCAAAGACAATTTCAGCATATTTTTCCGACAGGCTGGAATCCGTGAGCTGGCGGTATTTTCGAATCATCAACGGATCCGGGCTGACCGCGAAAAACAGGATCACGCCCGAACAGATGGTCGCGGTACTGGCATACGCCGACGCGCAGAACTACAGCGGCAGAAAGTACCGCTCGTGCCTGCCGGCATCCGGATGGGAATGGTCTCTCATGAATCGGTTGAACGATCCGGAAACGGCCTTTCATGTGTGGGCGAAAACCGGTTCGATCAACTATGCGCTGGCGCTGGCCGGATACCTGTATACGAAGTCGAGCCGGAGCATGGCCTTCGCCATCTTCGTCAATGACATCGCGAAACGCGAGCGGTACGACGCCGATCCCGACCGGCGGAGCAGTGCATCCGCTCGCAGGGTAAACACCTGGCTTAAAAACAGCAAAACCGTTATGGACCATATCGTTACCGGCTGGATCACCGAGCTATGAATTATTATACGATAAAGGCCGAACCGGCCTACTTGAAGGGGCTTCAACCGCTGCCGGCGCTGGAACACCCCGACGCAGAGGGGCACGCGTCAGCGGATCTGCTGGTGATTGACGCGAAGGTTGATATCATTTTCTTCGTATTCAATGACTGGCAATGGGGACAGGGACCGCCCAGATCCTCGCCCATGCGGCGTATCTCTGAAAATTTCCCGCCGCATTCGCCGCACCTGAATTCGTATATGGGCATAAACGAGCCGCCTATTATTAAGTTTATTCTAAAATACTATATTTTTACCGCGTCGTCAATCATTTTTTATTCGATGATTGATTACTCGTTCACGGTCCATCAAACACGACCAGTGCATCCACCGCCACCGGTTCCGCTCCTTCTATGATCACGGGATTGATGTCGATCTCGCTCACCTCCGGATGAGCGAGCGGGATAAGGCTCAGCCGGTGGAGCATGCGCGCCAGGGACGTGACGTTGACTTCAGGCATGCCTCGGAACGGCCCCAGCAGCGTGCGTGACCTGATGTTCCAAATCATCTCTACAGCGTCGTCCTCCGAAAGGGGCGCGGGCCTGAACACAGCGTCGCCCAGCGCCTCGGTCAGTATCCCGCCAAGGCCGAACATGACCGACGGGCCGAATCCGGGTGTCCGGACGATGCCGGCGACGAACTCACGGTCGCCCTTGACCATGCGATAGAGTATCACCGGGACCCTCCGGCCCGCCGCCTTCTGGATGTTCCGGAACGACGCAACCGCCTCCTCCCGCGACTTCTGGTTGAGATAGATGAGCCCCGCGCCGGTCTTATGCAGGATATCGCCCGCGCAGGCCTTGATGACCAGGGGATAGCCCACCGTGTCAGCGCCTGATGCCGCTTTATCCTCGTCACGGGCGATCAATTCTTCGGTGACCGGGATGCCCCATGACTTCAGGAACAGTTTGGATTCATGCTCGTCCATGTTGCCCTGCCCCCGCGCGCGGCAGCCGGCAGCCAACTTGTCCGCAGCCTGAGGCGTCCGGGGTATCGTAACCGGTTTCCACGGCTTTCGCTCCAGTATCTCGGTGTACCTGAGCATGCAGACCATGGCGCCGGCGGCCTTTTCGGGAGCATCGAAAACCGGTATGCCGTGATCCTCATACGCAGCGGTACAGTCGTCGTCCCGGTCGAAAAAGCTCGACACGCACACCGGCTTTCCGAACCGGGAGATTGAGGTTATTTTTTTGACATTATCCGGCATCATGTTCAAAATCGTTTCAACCGGCGCTCCGTTAAAAACGTCCCGGAAGTGGGAATAGCCGGCTTTTATGAATCCGGATCGCATGATGCCGTGCATGATCAATCCGTCAACCTCGCCGCTATCGAACACCAGCGACGGTATGTTCACCGGCAGTGCATCAAAATCCATGTGAAACGTGAGGTCCACGGGGTTTCCCGACGGCGCGTGCGGCGGTATCAGGGGCCGTATCTTTTGACGCAGCTCTGGAGAGAATTCCGGAACAGTCAAGCCCCCCTTCTCAAGCGCGTTGGCGATGGCCGATCCGGGTCCGCCTGAATTGGTCAGCACGGCGATTCTTCTCCCTTTCAGCCGGGGCTGGACCGCCAGCATGTTCCCGTAATGATACAGCTCTTCAATGGTGTCCGCCCTGATAACGCCCGCCTGCCGGAACATCCCTTCATAGAGGTGATCCGGCGCCGCCATGGATCCGGTGTGGGACATGCTCGAACGCGCGCCCGCGCCGGACCCGCCCACGTACTGTGCAAGGACCGGCTTCACCGGGGTAACCCTGCGGGCCATGTCGATGAAGCGCCTGATATCGCGTATACCTTCGATATAGAGCGATATGGCCCTGGTCTGGTCGTCCTGTCCCAGGTATTCAAGCGCGTCTGTAATGGTGATGTTGGCGCTGTTGCCCACGCTGATGGCCTTGCTGAAGCGTATCCCCTTCTTCCCCAGATACGGGATCGACTGCGTCACATAGGTGCCGCTCTGCGAGGCGAACCCCAGCGAACCGGGACCGTACGGATAGGGTATGACCGTGGTGTTCAACGAAATTTCGCTGTTAATGATTCCCATGCAGTTGGGCCCCAGGAAACGAATGCCGTATGTTCTCGAAATCTCATTGAGCCGTTCCTGCATCCGGCCGCCTTCATCGCCGATTTCACCGAATCCGGCTGTGATGATTATGGCGCTTTGTGTTCCCTTTTTACCGAAATCTTCCAGCAGACCCGCGACCTGGTCCGATGGAACTACCAGAAGGGCCAGGTCGGGAACTTCGGGAAGATCCGCAACCGAGGGATAGGCTCTCCTTCCGAGGACTTTTTCTTCCTTGGGATGGATGGGATAATATGCTCCGGCAAATCCGTCCTTGATAATGCTCAGGGCGTGCATGGTGCCCATTTTCATGATATTATTGCCTGAACCGACAGTGGCAATCGACAGGGGATTCAACAGACGGTGCAGTGGATTATCACTCATATTGCTCCTTATATTACCTGTCCCTTCAATAAATTTGTATACATTTTCATATCATATGTATATAAGTCAAGAGGAAAGAAAAAAAAAGTAATTATTATTCAGCCGGAAAGCAGCCGGTAAGGATATGAGGTTCCGGTGTATTGTAATTGACATAATACTCGCGTATGATATTATTTCATGCGGTTTCCCGCCACATTTCCATTCACATTTAACGGAGGTAGTACATGGATAAATTCTTGGAGAAATTCTTGATTATGAGGCCGTTTCTTAAAATGATATCCGATGGGAAATTTTTTACGAAAATTTTTTCATGGTTTTTGATGATTCTCGCGTGTCTTGTCCTGATAGGATTTTTGTACAGTTCGTACAAACTCTGGTATGCCCTCTCATTCGGATTCGACATTAAACTGTTTTTCTCGAATATCTTCGTGGAGATTATATTGATTGCGCTCGCTGTAATCATCATGAATATTTTGCTCATCCGGGCCGCCGACATCGCAGCCCTGCCCCGCTCCAAGGATTATATCATTATCCCGAGCTTTGTCATATTCCTTAAAATGATCGGGGAAATCACCGGCGTGTTCTACGCCCTCATGGGTGTGGCGGCGGGGATCGCCATCTGGATCGCGGGTGCGGTTCCCCTCTCGGTCCCGGGATTCAGATTGTTCTTCAGCGGAGGCGGTTTCGCCGGCGGGCTTACCGCAGTCATCGCCGGCCCGCTCCTCGGATTCCTGCTCCTCTGTCTGTTTTATTTTATCGCCGAGCAGGTCGGCGTGCTGATGGACATAGCGAGGAACACGAAAAGATAGACGCAGTTCACCCCGTCCTCCTCATGCGCCGGCGCTTGAAGCCGATGAAGCCGTGATCGATATTCACCACGGCTTCATAACCTGCTCTTATTGAATGCCGACGTCGAACCTCCCGTCACGGATGGTTATGACGGCGGATGTCTGTTCCGACTTCAGATCGCCGGAGAAGGTCCCCCTGGCCCTTCCGCCCGGTCCGCCCCATTCGTCGATGGTCAGGGTAAACGAGCAGGCGGGATCCAGCGTATACATCATGCCGCTTTCCGTCCCGAAGAATTGAAACATGAAAGGGCTCGTGTTTTCAGAGTATGTGCCTGGCGTAACATCGGGCGGCAGCAAAAATGAGATGACATTATTGATCGTCGACTGGTCGTTAACATTGATGCCGCTCATATTACCGGCAAAATGCACGACATAACCCGTCATTTCCGGTGATGCTGAAATCTTCCTGAAACTGCCGGACGCCCGGTAGGTAAAAATGGTGGAATCCCTGTTCAGGGCAAAGGCGGCCGCGTTTTCCGGAGCGGTACCAAGTTCTTCCCGGGCCGCAGTGCCCTCGTCGCCACGGTCATTGTTATTCAATTCGTCATCATGTTCAGGGCCGGCATCATCGCCGCCTGTTCCAACAGTGGCGTCCATCAGAATCGTATTTTTTGATTCTGTGTCCGTATCTGATCCGCCGCATAAAAAATAGACGAGTATTGACAATCCGAGTATCGCTGCTGCTATAACTATTTTTTTCGTCATGACGCAACCATGTATCGTATAAGTATCATGGGGATCGTATCAGTTACGGAAATAACCGTATACCAGGTATTATCAAGAATTTTTTTAAAAAAAGGATAAATTATGGCTTCCTTCCGCTTTTCCCGAAAAGTTTTTTACCGCGCTCGTAGACTGATACGGTCATGTATATAAATTGATGATTGACGCAAAGTAAAACCGGCGTTCCCGGCTTGAACAGAGAGAATATTTTAATATCCAGATCATAAAAAAAGCATGACATCATGGGCATGTCGTTTTATTAATCCAGAGAAGCAATTTTCATCGATACAATCAATTGATTATCAGACTTGTTGCTAAACTAACATAATAATGAAATATTTGTCCCCGCCGCCTGCGGCGGCGGGGACAAATTCCAATATTTATTTAGGCATCCAACAAGTCTAATAATTCTTTTATCGCATCAACAACTATACCATCACCCATGAGGTTAGTATGAACATATTCCTCACCGGCGGCCTCGGATTTGTGGGAAGTAAGCTCACCAGCATGTTAGTTTCGAACGGTCACTCGGTTACCGTGGTCGAACGCAACCCGGCCGGCAAGCAGGCGCCCTTCAAAGGGATCAGGGTTATAACGGCGGACGCTTCCCGGCCCGGGCCCTGGCAAGACGCTGTGGCGGAGCAAGATGCGGTCATAAATCTTGCCGGCGTTTCAATCTTCACCAGATGGAACAGGCGCACGAAAGAAGGTATTTACAACAGCAGAATCCTCATAACCAGAAACGTGGTTGACGCCCTTAAAAAGAGAAAGGGGAAAAAGGTTGATCTCATCTCAGCCTCGGCCGTGGGCTTTTACGGATTCCACGGCGATGAATTTCTTACTGAATCCGGCACTCCCGGCCACGATTTTCTGGCGCGGGTCTGCCGCGACTGGGAAGAAGAAGCGCTGAAGGCTGAGCAACACGGAGCCCGCGTGGTTATCACCCGCTTCGGTGTGATTCTCGGCCGGGACGGCGGCGCCCTCGATATCCTCAGGAAAATCTTTCAATTCCGGCTTGGCAACCGGCTCGGGTCCGGGGGGCAGTGGTTTTCCTGGATACATGAGGACGACCTCGTTTCAATTTTCAGGTTTATTCTTGAGAGGAAGAACGTGCGCGGACCGGTTAACTGTACCGCGCCACACCCGGCGACCAATCGCGAGCTTACCGGGGCGCTCAACCGGGCTCTGGGGACCTTCCCGCTGGTGCCACCCGCTCCAGGTTTCATGCTGAAAACAATTCTCGGCGAGTTCGGCGATTTTCTGCTCAAAGGCCAGAGGGTAATTCCCCGTCGGCTTTCTGAAGCCGGTTTTAATTTCGAATATCCTGATATTGATAAAGCGCTTTCAGACTTATGCAGCGATTCTCGGCCCGTCCGTCAGGTCGCAAAAGTGTTATGACGGATTCAAACAGATATTCTCCTCTGGCATATCCATGAAATCCGAGCGGTTTATCAAACAAACCTGATACTGCCATGAACACGTCGACAAAGACAATCTTTATCGCAACGATGACGGCGGCGCTCTTCTTCGGCTTCCTGCACCTGTTCGTTCCCGGCCACAATTTCGAGCGTCTCCATATCTTCCTGTTCAATCTCACCGGCGGCGGCACGATCATCCTGATGTATACCGAAGAAAGAAAATCCTTTTCCGCCGGGACCGCGGCTTTCTTCATGCTTTCACTCCTCTACGCCATAGCCGCATTTCTGAGATACTATGCGTTCGCGGCGGCCATCGCCGTAGTTCTGGCCCTCGTGGTGGAAGCCATACGGGTGAAACGGTTCGCCTTTTCCCCGGCGGACTTTTTCCGCGGTTTGGCTTCCGTTCAGTCGAAATTCCACCAGGCGGCGCTTCTCTGCCTGTCTCTGGGCCTCTTCATATCGGCGCTGGTGATCCTCAACCATGAATACTGGAAAATTCTTTCCTCGCCGAAGCTCACGCTGGACGTCTTTTTCCTGGGCTTCTCCTTCCCGGTCTCGCTGATCACCATGTCGGTCATGTTCGGCATGATTCAGGAAAACGGGAGGTTGTTGGTGCGAATACTCAAGAATATCAGCTTCTGGGTCGTCAATCTGGGAGTAATAATCTTTTTCGTATTTATTCTCCTGGAGATGCTTTATGCCGAATTGGCCGCCGCCGGCGCGTTATTTATCATTGTCATAGTCATCTTCATCCTCTATGTGCGGCTGGGGATCCAGATCCAGCCGAAGGCGTTTCTCACCTCGGGCATGTCGTTCCTCATCATGACCGCGATAACCGGAATCATATATATCCTCATGCATGTGTTCATTCCACAGCCGGCGGGGGGTAAATTGCTCTTGAAGCTCCACGCCCTGATCTCGCTCTATGGGTGGAACCTGAACGGACTGGCAGTGATCTGCCGGAATGACGATTTCCCCATCAAGCTCCATTCGGGACGGGTCATCCTGTTCCACTGGATAATCGTGACCGTCATCGCGCCTCTCGGTTTCTATTTCAGGCCGATGTCGGTAGCGGCGGTAATGATGTACGGGGCGTTCCTGTACGTCATCCTGTTCACTCGAAGCTCGTCCTAACGAAACGCACTGTAGGCGTGAGGATAGATACACCTTTCCCGAAGGAATGCTTCCTTTATGTATGACAGAGGCGATGTCTAATAAGTGCCTCGGAGCTGTCTAATAAGTCAACGTGTAAACTGTCCTTTGAACAGGTGAATCATTCCAACAGTGACGCTGTATCTACGCGGTTGCAGGCTTCCTTTTTTTGATCAGGATGATCGCAACTACCGCAACTACAATCAATATGAGCCACAGCCACCAGAGCTTGATGAGCCAGTAGATGAGCGCGGCAAGGATCAGCGCTATGACGGTGAGGACCACCCGAATCGCGCCTGCGCCCAGCTCGCCCAGAAAGGGAATGAATTCCAGCAGCGTGGTAACGGGCCCGGCCAGGCCGTTCAGGCCAATGGCCATGAGCAAAAAGCCGCCGATAAAAAACAGGATCCCTTTCATCTGGTCTTCAGATTTCAGTCCCTGGAGCATGGTGTCGAAATTACCGGTTGATCCGGCAAGCTTGTGATCATTCTTTTCCGCATAGGGAACGATGCTCGCGCCGCTCACGCCTCCGGCAAAGGTGTATTCAACCCCGGACGGATAGGCGGAATAGTTGATCCGTTTGTCGCCCAACCGCGGCGCCCCCGGTACTCCCTTGACGTACTTCACGCCCAGGTCCTTCGAACCGGCGTAAAAATCCACCGATTTAACGTCAATCGAATACCCTTTCACCCTGCAGTTGGCGGCATTAATCGATTCGGATTTCTCCTCCAGTACCGGATTCTGCACGTTGGTATTGATGTTGTTATTCCGGCAGAAGGTCTGCCACTTCTCAGAATTGAAGCTGGAAATCGCCTCCGGGCTGCTCGTCCACTCCATGGTGTACGAATAGGTCGTGGTCGTCGTAGTTTTTTTTGTCCGTGATATTCCTTCCCGCTCGGTCTTGGATTCGGTCTTCTTATGCTCTACCCAGGCATACACCTCCGGTGTCTTTGATATCTTCAAATAATTCCCCGCTGGAATATTCGGTGGATCTCCAATTCTCTCGGCGGTTGCGATGCCGGTGACATAGGCCGGCTTGCCGGCCGTGGTCTGCTCCACGGGAACCGCATCCTTGAACACCTTCTGCCACTGTATCCTGGTAGCGCCGCAGTACAGGACCGGAAACGCCGCAATGAAGCATATCAGGCCGACAAACAGACCCTTTATCGAACTGCCGATCTGTCCGAGAGGACCCTGAGACGATACGCTGGTTTCGGTCATGCCGCTGTTATCGATCATATATTACTCCTCCCAATTTATTAAATATATCGCATCTCCGCTGCTGATAAATCCGAACATCGGGATGCCGACGATGAATCTCCTTTTTAACAATCGCAGCGTTATATCGAGACCACAAACATTCGCCCGTGTCAAGAATTAAAATAAACACCGGCGCCATCTCATTACATCTGGCCCTCAATCATAAGCGGTGAAAAGCCCGCCCTGGCGGTACTACGCACACCGATGTGCCGGTAAGTCCGCATAACCAATGGTCTAAACACCTCGCTGAACCGGTTCATGACGGACAGATCGATATTAAATCTTGACATTATCAATAACTTCACATACATTAATGATTGCGATGAACGCTCCTCCTTGGAACCGCCGGGCAACATGCCCCCCGCGGTTCGGCACCTGAATAATAGGATATATGAGGACAACCCCATTCACCACAATCAGCCGTTTCTTCCTCCGAAACTACGATTCCGCTGATTTCATACTTCAACAGAAGGTGTCAATACTGTTCAGGATATGCATGGCGATGCTATTGTTGATGCTGCCGATATATTTTATTGATTCACTGATCATGAAATGGGGCATCGACCTTCAAATGGCGATCCTGCTGCTTTTCATTGTCGTCATATCGATCATGTTCATTATTCGCGCGGGATACTTCTTGCTTGCGGCCCACTCATTTCTGATTTCGTGTTTTATAGTCATCTGGTTCTTCTTTTTTATTAATCTTGACAAAGGATATTACCTCGAGCGAATGGCCTCCGTCGTGCTGGTGATCGCCCTTCTCTCATGCATCCCTCTCATAGTCGACAGGTTGAAACTATCCATAATTTTTTATTATGTCGCCAATATTCTGATATTCTGCGTTTTCATGGCGCTGATAAAAGATAGAGCTGGCATTCCCGGCACGACCCTCCTCTCATATTTTTTGGACACCGTCATCGCATTTGTCGCGAGCGGCGCTATTTCATACCAGATTTTCACGATAAACAGGAATGCCCTGAATCGGATGAAACTCGCCGAAGAAGAGATAAGAAAACGCGAGGAGCTGTACCGGGGAGTGGTCGAAGAATCTCCCCAGGCCATGATCATCGTGAATCAGGACGGCACACTGGGATTCCTGAGCCAGGCCAAGGACTCCGCGTTCGGCTACCGGAAAAACGACATCCCCACCCTGGATCGGTGGTGGGATCTGGCGTTCCCGGACGGGGATTACCGGGAATTGATAAAAGTTGAATGGACCAACATTGTCAGCGACGCGGCGACCGCCGGATCCATCAACTCGATAGAAGCAAAAGTCTTCAGCAAGGACGGGTCCCCGCGCGACGTCATGATACGGTATGCGCCCCTGGGTGCAAGCGGCAGGGGCCTGATCCTTCTGGATGACGTCACAAACAGGAAAATAATAGAACGATCTCTGCTGGCGTCAGAGCGGCGTTACCGGAAGCTCTATGACAGCATGCTCGACGGATTCGTCAGCGTGGACATGAACGGAAAAATCCTGGAATTCAACACGGCATACCAGAACATGACCGGATACTCGCCCACTGAATTATACTCCCTGACCGTGTGGGACCTGACCCCCGCACGGTGGCACGATGTACAGAAAAAAATCATCAATGATCAGGTTCTCTCAATGGGCCATTCTGAAATTTTCGAGAAAGAATATATAAAAAAAGACGGCACCGTCTTCCCCATTGAGCTCAGGGTATACCTCATCCAGAACGATGAGGGCGTGAATGCGGGAATGTGGTCCATCGTTCATGACATCACCAAGCGGAAAAAAACGGAAACCGAGCTCCTCAAAGCGAGTAAAATCGAGTCGCTGGGCGTATTCGCCGGGGGCATCGCGCACGATTTCAACAACCTCCTGACCGCCGTCATGGGAAACATATCCATTGCCAAGCTTGACATGGACAGCAGCTCCGCGAGCTATCAACTGCTCAGGGAGTCCGAAAAGGCGTCGGAACGGGCCAAGGATCTCACCATGCAGCTCCTCACCTTCTCAAAAGGAGGAGCGCCCATTAAAAAGATAACTTCCATCCGGGATCTTCTCATATCGACCGTTGATTTCGTGCTCCGGGGATCACAGATCAAGAGCATCTTCTCCATACCGGATAACTTATGGAACGCTGAAATAGACGAGGGCCAGATAAGCCAGGTCATCCATAATCTGGTGCTGAACGCTCGGGAGGCCATGCCGGGCGGCGGATTGATCTCCATCGAAGCCGAGAACCTCATCATAACCTCCAAAGACAGCCTCCCCTTCGAGACCGGCCACTATATCATTATAAGGATTACCGACTCGGGATACGGTATAGCGGCACGCTATCTACAGAAAATATTCGACCCCTTCTTCACGACAAAGGAGAACGGGAACGGGCTGGGATTATCGGTCACCTTTTCAATCATAAAAAAACATAACGGATACATAACCGTTGATTCTGCTGAAGGAGCGGGAACCTGCTTTACCGTCTTTTTGCCCGCGACCGAGAAAAAAGCCGTCTTAAAAGAGGGTCATCCTGACGGAAAAATGCCCGACAGCGGCACGGTTCTCCTCATGGACGACGAAGAAATGGTGCTCGATGTGGGGCAGAGAATCCTCACTCGCCTGGGATTTGCGGCAGTCGGTGCCCGGGACGGGCAGGAAGCCATTGCGCTATACAAAAAGGCGAAGCAGTCCGGCAGGCCCTTTGATTTCGTCATCATGGACCTGACGGTGCCCGGCGGTATGGGCGGCAAGGAAGCCATTAAGGTTCTGAAGGAATTCGACCCCGGCATTAAGGCCATCGTCTCCAGCGGCTATTCCATTGATCCGGTCATGGCTAACTTCCGTGAATTCGGCTTCACCGGGGTCGTTGCCAAGCCGTATACCATTGAAGACCTGCGGGAAGTAATCCGCCGCATACAATGGCGGGAATGACAAACATCACTGCGAGGTGCGATTATTCAAGGTAGGTTGCCTTGAAATCAGTTTCTGACATTATCTCGAACATGCTGTCCAGCTTTGAGACGTCAAATAACGTCGAAATGTGTTCGGTGATATTGATGAAGATGAGAGTCACGTTTGACTTCAGGGATTCTTTAGAGAACTTGATGAAGAGCCCGAGTCCGGATGAATCGAGGCTGTTCAGATGTTTACAGTCCAACCCAATGACGCGGGGCTTCTTCCAGAGTTTCTCCATGAAAATCCTGTCAAAATCCTCCAATTCGTTGAAAACAAGATCGCCATTAAGCGATAGAATACAAACATCCTTTTTTTCGGCACTTTTAATGCTCAGCACGTCTCAAACCCCCATTGTGTATCATGTATCGGTATAACCGCGTGCCCGCTCGTATGATCACCGCCCCGAGAAGCTCCTGGTCCGCCGTTGGATGACGCACCTTCAACACAGGGAACCGGGCGATACTATTCAATCTGTGACAGGTCAATTTTCAGCGAAAGGCCGTCGAGTGTCAAGGGAATCTTTTTATGTTTTCCGTTGACCAGGGCCCTTACCCAGACGGTCGTTTCCCCCCTTCTATATTCACTTATCGACTTGATTTCATAATTTCTCAGGATTTTGCCGGGATACATTCTCTGGGCCTGCTCGAATTCACGTATAAAAAGCTCCTCATCGGACATCTTCCGCTGTTCGGGCGAAAGCTTCTGCAACCTTATCTTCCTTATAAAATCCGGATGCGCCAGCTTGTACAGGGCCCTCCAATCCTTTTTTTTCCAGGCCTCGAGAAACTGCGTGGCCACATGGCGGGGGTTGATGCCCTGCATCGTGTCCTGAACTTTGCTGCAAGATGGCAGAATTATCGCGATTGACAGCAGCAGCGAAACCGGATGTCTCTTCATCATTTCTGTTCCCGATCCCCGCAGTCAGTACGTTATTTCCGTGGCATCGCCCCAGAGCCTTTCCAGCTGGTAGTATTCCCTCAACTCATGGGTGAATATATGAACAATCAGCTCATTGAAATCAAGTATTATCCATCCGGACTCGTAATCGGGCTTGTTCCGCTGCCGCAGGCCCTTCGAATGGATGAATTTTTCCGCATCACGCGCCATCGACCTGCAGTGAATCCGGGAGTTGCCGGTGGCGATAAGAAAGTAATCGAGATAGCTGTTCACACATCGCAGGTCCATGATGACGATATCGAGGCCCTTTTTTTCTGATAGAACCTGCGCGCATTCACGCGAGATGTCAACGATCTCCTGTTCTTCCACTTTCAGCCGGTCCGTCATCGAGTCTGGTCCTCGCCGATAATGATCATTATATTATGGAGCTGCGTATTATCGATAATGTGATAGGTGCTCTGGATGCCCGTCAGCTCGGCGACGCGATTCACCGCCGCCATACTCGCCCTCTTGTTGATGATGACCGACTTGTTCATTCGACGATAGGGAGACGTGCCGAACTCAACGACATTCAGCCCTTCGCGGATCAGCCGTTCCCGCATCTTCCGCGCCAGGCCGGGAATGTCGGTCCCGTTCAGAATCTTGATCTTGATGGAAGAGTCTATGTCCCTCTCGTTCCTGTCAACAATGAGTTGGGCCAGGAATTCCTTTTCATAGATGCGGAACGTGATATCATCCATGACATAATAACCATCTCTGAAAAAACCGGGCATCACCGTCGCCATCACGTCGCCGTCATTGAAAATAATTTCCCCTATCCGGAGGGCTTCCTGGGGCAGGAGATTGGTTTTAAGCGATTTCATCACTTCGGTCATGAATTCCATGCCGACGAACCGCTCCAGCCGCTCCCGGTCCCGATACAGGGTCATGAGCACGTCCAGTATGCGGTCGTATTTCAGGTAGATCGAGTTCTGCTCGGCGGTGTTGATATACCGCATCACCTTCCGCCCGTCGAAATAATTGACGCCGAAGCCTATCCCGGGCGTTTCCCTCACCTGGTCGAGAACAAAGAGGTCGACGCCTTCGATGAGATTTACGATCCGCTCCACGTCAGTCGCATAGATCTCCGCGTAGAAAGGGATGTTGAGTCTTAAATCCTTCTGAATGGAATAGCGCAATCGATTGAAATTAAACACCACTACATCATTGATCCGTGCGCTGTGACCGCCGTCGTCGAGCCGGATCTTGAAAGCAGGCGGAATGAAGGTGATGCCGATCCTTCTGTTCTCCGGATTAATGCTCACGATGGAGAAAAAAGCGTGTTTGTGATCTTTCAAACTGTTGCTGCCGGCCACCAGGATATTGATGATTCTCTTCTTCCGTATCAGTTCCTCAACCGCGTTCCTGGTTCGAACGCCGTGCCAGTAATATATGAAAAGCAAAACGAGGACGGCGAGGAGGACGCCTCCGGCAATCATTATTTTTCTTCTCAATTGCTGTATAACCCCTTTTTCTGAATATAATCGATCACGGCGTCTGGGAGCAGATATTTGATCGTTTTCCCCGCGCGAAGACGATCCCGGATGCAGGATGAGCTGATTTCGATCAGCGGATTCTCCGCATAATAAATATTATTCGAGCCGAAAACAGGACCCGGACGATTGTTCCCGCCCGGACGCCTCATCACGATGAGTGACGCATGTTTCAGCATGCGGTCTGGCTCCCGCCACGTGGCAAACTCATGCACGGCGTCCGACCCGATGATGAGATACAGCTCGCTTCCGGTATGGAGCGCCTGTATATCGTCAACCGTGGTAATGGTATACGACGGCCCCTCCCTGTCAATTTCAATCCGTGATACCTCGAATTCCCTCGTACTGGAGACCGCAAGCGCGGTCATGGCATAGCGGTGGTCCGGCGGCACGTCCCCGTCGAGCTTCTTGTGCACCGGATATTTCGCGGGCACTAGGATTATTCTGTCGAGATCGAAATCGGACCTGATAATTTCAGCGTTGATAAGATGGCCGTAATGGATCGGATTAAAGGTTCCGCCGAATATTCCCAGCTTCAATGCTTACCGCACCTCTCCTTTCCCGTATACTACGTACTTGAGGGTCGTCAATCCCTCCATGCCCATCGCGCCCCGGGCGTGGAGCTTCTGCGTGGATATGCCCACTTCGGCGCCGAGGCCGAATTCACCGCCGTCATGGAAACGCGTCGAAGCGTTGACGAACACCGCCGACGAATCCACCTCCTTCAGGAAGCGCTCGGCGTTCAGATAGTCGGACGTCACAATGGCCTCCGAGTGATTCGAGCTGTAACGGGCGATGTGCTCAATGGCCGATTGGATTGAATCAACAATTTTGACCGCCAGGATGAGATCGAGAAATTCAAAGCCCCAGTCTTCTTCCCCGGCCGGTTTGACGCGGCCGGGAAATATCGCCGCTGTCTTCTCGCAGCCCCTGATCTCGACGTGTTGGTCAAGCAGGCTTTGTAGAAGTGATTCCTTGTGCCGGTAGTTCTTGTGTATCAACAGGGTCTCCATTGCGTTGCACACGCCGGGCCGCTGCACCTTGGCGTTCACGGCAATCCGGTTCGCCATATCCTCGTCGGCGCTTTCATCCACGAAGATGTGGCACACGCCCTTGTCGTGTTTGATGACCGGAATCGTCGACTCCGCCGTGACCGTTTTGATCAGGCTTTCCCCGCCCCGGAGCACGACGATATCGATATACGTATTCATGGTTACCAGGATCGGCACCAGTTCCCGGTCTGTTCTGTCTATGAAGGTAACACAGCTTTCCGGGACCGACAGCTCCACCATGGCGTCCCGAATAACGGCATGAAGGGCCCTGTTTGAGTGTATGGCTTCCCTGCCGCCGCGGAGTATGGCGGCGTTGCCGGATTTTATACAGAGGGCGGCGATATCCACCGTGACATTGGGCCGTGATTCATATATGACGGCCACCACGCCGAGGGGCACCCGCATCTGACCGACCCGTATGCCCGACGGGCGCGTCGTCATCTTCTCAATCCTGCTCACCGGGTCTTCCATCAGAGCAATTTCCAGAACGGATGCCGCCATCGAGGCGATCCGCTCCTCACTCAGGAGCAGACGGTCAACCATTGCTCCGCTCAGACTTTCCTCTTTGGCAGCCGCCAGATCCTTCCTGTTTTCCGATATGATGTAGTCCGCTTTCTTCCGCAAGGACTCCGCGATCTTCCGGAGCAGATTGTTTTTTTGTACCGTTGAATAATTGGCCAGCACGCGGGACGATTCCTTCGCCTTCCGGCACAGGTGTTCTATATACTGTTTATTGCTCACGTCCATACCTGTTCCCCGATGAATTTCTTCCTCTATGTATCATGCGACACTATTTGACAAGTATAAAATAATCACCGCTTCACCGGTGTTTCCCCGCTCCCCTCGCCGGGAAACCGTTTCGTTTTCATGAAATCGAGATAGTATTTCTCATCAAGCCGTTTCATAAGACCAAGAATATCCACTTTCAGCGACTGGTCGCCGTCATGATATATTGAAGAATAAAATTCAAGCACCGCTCCGGTGTCCTTGGAAAAACTGAGACACCACAGAAGGGTCCTTTTGATGACGACGATCCGCTCCTGCCGGTATCGTTCCATGAGGTACGCTTCATTGATCATTTTGTTGTCAAGGAGGGAGTAATAACCGCTCAGGCGGCTGTAGGGGTTATTGCTGTTTATCAGCGTATAAACATCATAAAACTGAACCACTGGACTGGACAACAGAAGGGGTAACCGCGACTGTTTTAATACAATATTCTCGATGAACCGGTCCCCCAACACGCGACCGATTAAAAACCCGATAACAATGAGAACAGGTATCAATATAAACGCTCCAAAACGGTTTTTTTTTATCATTGCCGCCATTACAATCCTCATACATTAATCATTATAATGCATATTTATCCTGTCAATGTTAATTTGGCGTCATGCGGCGCTCTCCCATAAACAGCGCCATGAGACATGTGATAAAATCGCCTTCCATCATTACTCCGCCCCCACTAAAACAGGTGCCGGGCATGCGCAATTGATGAATTTTTTTACACATGTCTGATAATAATTGACTTGTTCCTCAACTGAAATAATATTTAATTATGTGCCCCCGCCGCCGCTGGCGGCGGGGGCAATAGTCAATTTTTATTGAGATCTGCAACACGTCTAATAATCATTTTCCTTGACAAAATACAGCTTTATACATTAATAAAATATCATGAGGAGTTGTTAATGAGCTGCAGACCCCCAGTAAATCTGTTCTACAATTATCAGAACTGCACAGAATATACCGGAGCTGATATATGGAACCGTTGTTAAATGTTAAGATCCCGGGCGTTAAAAAAAAGTACAGCGGAAAAGTCCGGGACCTTTATACCGTCGACAAGGAACACCTTCTCATTGTATCCACCGACCGCATTTCAGCCTTCGATCACATTTTTCCCAATGGCATACCGGGAAAAGGCATTATATTGAATAAAATCTCGAACCTCTGGTTCAAAAACATAAAGGCGATTAAAAACCACATCGTTGAGGACAACTTCAGCAATTTCCCAAAGCCATTCAGCGATTACCCCGAACTCCTGAAAGACCGGGCGGTCATCGTACGCAAAGCAAAGCGTATTGACTTTGAATGCATTGCCCGCGGATATCTGATCGGAACCGGCTGGAAAGACTACCGGGAAACCGGCGCGGTGTGCGGTATACGGCTCCCGGAGGGTCTGAAACTGGCCGAGAAGCTCGCGGCGCCCCTGTTCACGCCCGCCACGAAGGAAGATGCCGGCCACGATATAAACGTGCCGGTGGATGTCATGCGCGCCAAGGTGGGCGACGAGCTGGCTTACCGGCTCGGGGAGATCACGCTCCGCATTTATGAATACGCCCGCGACCTGCTGGACCAGCAGGGAATCATACTGGCTGACACTAAGCTTGAATTCGGGTTTGCCGATAACGAGATTATTCTGATCGACGAGGTCCTCACGCCTGACAGCTCCCGGTTCTGGGACAAAACAGTCTACCAGGCCGGTACATCGCCCGTCAGCTATGACAAACAGTACATCCGGGACTACCTTGAAACCACCACCTGGGATAAAAACTCACCGCCGCCGCCGCTTCCGGATGATATCGTACTCAGAACTCAAGAAAAATACCGGGAAATCATCTCGAGAATCGATGCTATATTCTCCCGATAGCGATAGATGTGCGAATCTTCGCTTCCATCATCAGATCGCCCCGCATAAAAAATAACATTTATACATAATTCATATTTGTCTAGTTATAGAAAATAATGTATATTGAACTTGTTGCCAAACTGACATGATAATTGAATTTTTTCTCCACAGCCGCAGGCGGCGGAGGAAATATTTAATTTATATTTAGAAAGCAACTAATCAAATATTTTTCACAATGGATTACAGCTCCGGCGAATTTATAATACAGTCTGACCTGAATTAATCCGATAATGGAAATGGATAGCGGAGTGTATTGTTGAGACCGTCTCAAAAATCTGTATGTTTCACTCCGGGGAGGGAGGGAAACTCGATCTGCAATTGTGAGCCCCCGTCGAAGGGGCGGGAATGGTTATCAGATAACCCGCGATAAGGGCATGAAACGATGCCCTTAATTATTGAAATGTGGGGGAATTAATGTCACTGCCTGATAAAAATCCTTTCAATGAATATAAAAAAACCCAGGTCACGACGGCAAACCAGGGAAAGCTGATCGTCATGCTGTACGACGGCGCGATTAAATTCCTGAATATCGCGATCGACAACATGAACCCCCGCACCTACGATGTCGTCAACACCAACATTATCAAGGCGCAGGATATCATCACGGAGCTTCTCCTGTCGCTGAACATGAAAGACGGAGGAGAAATTTCCCAGAACCTCTTCAATTTATACCTCTATTTTAAAAAAAGCCTCCTGGAAGCCAATGTCAAGAAGGACGCAGAAATGATATCGGGAGTGCTTAAGCTCCTGAAAGAACTCCGCGACGCATGGGACAAAGTCTCCGCGAACGAGACCGCGGCGGATAAAACCAACGTGGGAGCGAAAGGAAGCTTCAGTATTGAGGGATGATGTAAAAACAGTCGTCGCTGAACTCTCCCGGTGCCACCGGGAAAAATTACACCGGCTCCAGAAACTTCTCTTAAGCGAATCCGACAAGCTGCATTACGAAAAATCCGAGAACCTTGAAAAGATCTTCGACATCATCGGCGAAGATGCCGGAATCGTCGATGAAGTGAACCTTATCGATTTCGATATCGCGCGGGCCGAATCCGAACTGTCAGCGCTCATCGGGGTGGGAACCGCCGAACTGTACGATCATCTCGGCCCGGGGCGCGCGGTTGAAGAGCTCCTTTCGCTTCGCAAACAGACGCGCCTGAGCCTCGAGCGGCTCTACCGCGAACGAATCGATCTGGCCGGCCGGCTTGAGTCGGCGTCGAGGAAGCTGAAAGACAGCATCGATGACATCTCGCGCATCGACAGGCTGCGGCGGGACGATCCGGGAAAAAACGCCCGTTAACAATTTATATTTCGACAATGCTCTTGGACTCGAGTATCTTCTGCCTCCGTTTGACCATCTCCTCGTGCTCAAACCGGAAACGCTTGCGTTTGTAATATTTGTTGTACACCGACAGGTACTTCTTCGAGTTAAAATACCTCCGCATCCGATCCGAAACGGGGAATACCTGCTCCGAAGGCTCGTAGGGCTGCGGCTCGCACTTGTATTCCTCGATTATCGTCCTTGTGATGATCCCCCAGGAGATATCGGCGAGCGAATACCGGTGCAAATCCCGCATCATGGCCCGCAGGGCTCCCTCGTGGGCGGGGTCAAAAAACTTGAATTTTTTTGAATACATGACGGCACCGTGCACGTGGTCGGGAATGTCGAGGAAGCCGTCCTTGATCACCTCGCGGGCCACGATATACATCATCTCGAAGCAGTAGTTGAGTATTCCGAGTCCCGGCTGCTTCTGGCCCGGCAGCTGGGGCCGTGACTCGCTGAATGTATGAAAGGGATTCTGCGCCGACAGCCATTCAATCACGATCATATCGTAGGCGGTGGTTGAATCATCATCAAAGAACCTACTGTCGGGGACGAACCGGGACTCGCTCAGCCGCAGGTCGAACAGGATACTGTCCGGATTGATATCCTGGTGATACAGCTTGAGGTAATGGATATACGCGTCATCGATGTCGATTTCAACCCTGATATCCGTCAAACCCCGCATCTGGAGGTGATCGATCAGCTTTACCCGTTTCATGATCTCGTAGAGGTCCGCGGCCGAAAAGTTCCGGAGAAAAAGTTTCTCCTTATTCCGGGAGGGATCGGGCAGAGCCCCGCTGAGATCAATGTACCCGATTCCCTTCTCAACGGAACTGGTGAAATCCATCGGCTGAAGATATTTCGACAATTTATTCTTCAATTCATCTCCCCGGAAGCGTGACGGCGATGCGTCCGGTGAGCCCCCGATCCCCCGCCGGAGAAATGAGCCTGCTAAAGCCACCGGTCATAGATGTACACCATCTTCACCTGTGAGAAGAAATCATGGATGTTCTTATGATCCAGAACCGGCACGACGGTAAGCCGAACGTATCTATCATAATTGCGCACCTGCAGCAGCGCCCGCTTGTAGAAATCATCAAGTTTTTCCCCGATAATGATAAGCCGCGCGTTCGACCGGATGTATTCTTCAAGGAGAACCCCCGGTTCGGTGACGGATATGACGTCCTCCGTGGGTATGAAATCGGGCGCGATCATATTCGCCTGCTCCTGGCCGCGGGATACGAGCAGCGATATGAGATCGGTATTTATCTTGAAACGCTCGATGTAATCGCGCTGGTTGCTGACCTTCAGGTCGACAAAAATTATGATCGACACCTCCGAATTCCGGTAGAGGAACGCCTGATTCCGGTCGATGTCCCGCTTGAGATTGTTCCACTTTTTGAAGTCCAGCAGCTCATTGTGACGGAGCAGGATGATCCGCTTCCCCAG
>Ga0154692_156_pt2 | contig 34490 bp, 26 predicted proteins | sample Rifle2008BG13ft_FD_116121 | JGI IMG/M metagenome (GOLD analysis project Ga0154692, IMG submission 116121) | Spirochaetes bacterium RBG_13_51_14
CTCGACTGCCACTATTATACGGACCATGCCGGCCCGTCACTCGTCGCGGCCTTCTGTCTTCTGCTTCTCCCCCTCCTGCCGCGCCTTCGCGGGAAACGGATCATGTCGCTGTCGATACTGGCTGCGATTGCCGTGGCGTGGCTCGCCATGGAAGTTCACAGCACGGTCAAGCGGGACGATATAATAGCGATACGGCACAGGCAGGGCACACTCCTCCTCGTAAAAGACGGCGATGTCCTTTCGGTGATCGGGGAGCTTCCGGAAAAGCCGCAGATTGAACTGGTTCAACATGAGATCGCATTCAGGGTTTGCCGTGAGGTCAACCTGCATATACCACATCCCGATTATCGCAATATTGCCGGTTACACATATCTCTTAAAGCGGCTGCCGGTGCGGCGGTGCTACCTGTCAGTCAATTTCAATGTGCGTAAGTATACGCGGCGGTTTTTTGATATCCTGGAACGGGATACGGTGGAGCTAATCATTCATGATTGCGGCCCCGGTGCCATTTCGGGATTTTCCGCGGACCGAGGCGATTTTCCGGAACAAGTCTGCGGGCTGTACGAACGGGTATCAGCCGGAACGGATCCACTGTGGATCGGCAGGTTTTTTAAAAAAACCCGCATAAGATATTTAACGTTGCATTAATAATATGTCGTTTAGACTTGCGCAAAATTACTGTTTAGGGACGGGCGGTAAACCATCGATCTCACTTATAGCGGCCCGCAACGCTCTCATAATTCACCATCAGGATGGTAGACGATCACCCAGCATTAAAAAAATATACCGCCGAGACGCTTAAAAGGGCAAGCGAATATATCGCACCGGCAGTCTCAACCATCTTTGATGTTTTATTGTCCCGCCGCACCGTGAAAATAAACTCCACGGCGAGGAAGGCGAGATATACGGTCCCGATTATCACGGAATATATTAGTGACCGAAAGATTGAAATGTAGAAATAGGTGAAGGCGCAGCCAGCCAGTGCCGCCACCACTTGGTTTGCAAAAACTGCGCCCCCGATCCCCCACACCTTAGTGTATGAATCCGCATGCTCCCGCTCCCGGTCGGGCGACCAGGTCTTACGCGCAATCTCGAAGTTAACGGTGGCCATCATGCTCCCTGACAGAAAGATGAAAAGAAAGCCCGGATGTTCCGATACAGCCTCGGCCAGGCTTAACCGCTGGGAAATTCCAAGAAGGAGCGCGAGCGGAACCAGGAGTTGGTGGCTCAGGAGATAGAACCACGTTCTTTTATTGAGATACTCGGGCGCGAAAAATTCCTTGAACATGAGATAGACATAGGCCTGGATGGCCAGCCATATAACAAAGGGCCACGCACCCAGGTAGAGGGCCATGGCGCACTGAAGCATGACCAGCACTATGAGGAGTTTCCGCAGATCGGGCAACGTGATGGTTCCCCTGCTCAGCATCCTATCAGGAAACGCCGACGCGTCCTTCGCGTAATCTTTGTGCTCGTCGAGTATGCGGATCTGGAAGAGTACCATGAACAGAACCAGGCACCCCATTATCGATTCCAGGAGATCGACCGGCGTGTGTCCTTCGATTATATTGGGAAAAAAATAAGACATATAATAGAGCGCGGCAGCGTATGAGAAGGTCGCCGGCAGGGGGAAGCGTTCCTTGGTGTAGAGATAATACTTTTTTAAAAGGTAGATGTTCGTATCCATAACATCCTCTTTACCGGCAGGGCCACCAGCGGCCAAAGAACGACAATGGCAACCGCAGTGGCGGTCGATATTGGGAAAAAGAGCCAGGTGGCAAAGGCGACCCCAATGCCTGAATCTATCTGATCGACAGATATAAAAAGGAGTCTGTTCTTTACAGGGACTTCGCCGGGCCGTATCCCGAGCCTCCTCTTTAAAAATGAATTGGGAAGCTCGAACAGAGCATATCCAAAACCCTGCGCCAGGCCGATCTGCCAGAAAGGAATGGCAAGCAGATCAATGGTCAGGTCGAGAGGACACAGGATCAGTATTCCCCGGAGAACGAGGGCGCCGAAAACGCTGAAAACCGGCATGAGTATGAAACCGCGGATAGTTTTATTTGAACCGAAGATCTTTTCGCTTACCGGTAATCTGAGAGATGAAAGCCAGTCTTTTGACACGATAAGCATGTGGAGCGATCCTCCGATGATTGCCGGAATGGCGGTAAAAAAACCCGACAGAAGATGGCGCTCCGCATCGTGCATGAGTTGACCGCCGGCGAATTCACGAGGATTTATAACCCCGAAACCATCCAGCGCGAAGAGAAGCGACGCGCCGAGAATAACCGTCAGCATCAACGGTATGCTTTTAAACTTAAAAAAGCTGCGCCGGTACACCATGAAGAGTGAAAAAAGCGCGAATAGTCCTGCCACTATGGGGAATATAGCGCCATGGGGGAAAAACCAGTCCGCGATATATAGTATCCCAAGAAAGAGCACGCTCCAGAATACCGGCATGCCAAAATACGCAAGCCCACTTTTGTCATCTTTTATATTGCCGATTTCATTAAAGACGGAAAGTCGCACCACACCGGACACTATGAACAGGAGGAGAATAATCCCATAATACCAGATATTGAAGCCCCACCGGTACAGGAAGAGTGATGGGACCGCGAGGTAATCAAAAACGTCCACAAAACCGTCCAGGTAGCGGCCAAAATCGCTTTCCAGCCCGAATTTGCGGGCCAGCACGCCATCGAGCGCATCCACCAGCATCGCTATGAACAGGAGACTCAGTGCGAGGGAAAACTCACCCGCCAGCACCAGTGCAGCTGCGCAGAGCGATATGACAATCCCGCTGATTGTAAGACAATCGACCGGGTTAAGGCTTACGATAAAATACTTTTTCATGTTGACCACTCTTGCATACATTGATTAAAGATTATATATCTGCTCCACATCATATACGTTGCTGGGCCCCCAAATCATTACTCGTTAATCCAGCATCTTTATGAGCGCGGGGCGATCTATTTTGCTGTTATGCCTCTTATCCAGGGGGATACGGTTCATCTCTCGTATCGATATGTCGTCACAATCAGATCCTCTCATCAACTCCCGAATCGCCTTCAACGAGGCCTCACGCTTCGCCGTTCGATCGAGCACCACTGCGAGTATCGGGCGGTCCGCTGTGCCGGATGCCACGACGGCGGATCGTACCACGCCCGGTACTTCATCTATTTTTTTCTCAAGGAGATACGGATGGATGAGCCTTCCTCCGTGCTGTACAACGTCCCGGGCCCTCCCGGTGAGCCATATCCGTCCCTTTCGATCAAGATAACCGGTATCGCCGGTGCGGTGCCACACGCTGCCATCGGGACAGGGGATCTTGTATTCCCCGATTGGCCCGGGATTAGCCACATATCCCCGTGAAACATGATCCCCGGCGACCACGATCTCGCCGATCTCTCCGATCTGGAGGGTGTAGCGTTCGAGGGTATGATCGCTGATGGAATCGTGATCGGGCGGCAGATTGACTATTTTTACCCTGACAAAGCCGTACGGTTTTCCCACGAGGAAGCCCTCGCCTACCGATTCAAGAATATCATCTATTGAAATACTGCTGATCGGTTCCGCCTCAGTAGACCCATACACGACCCTTATCTCAGCCCCGGGGAATGCTTGCCGCAGTATGGCGCATAATTTTCGCGGCACCGGGGCACCGCCGGTGACAATGAGGCGCATAGATGGCAGACGCATTTTATTGTGTATGATATGCTCCGCAACCCGTTTCATGAAGACCGGCGCCGCGCTCAGCCTGGTCGGCTTGAATTCCCGGATCTGCTGAAGGATAAGGGACGGATTAACACGTTTAACAGCGGCGAAGTCCACTGCCGCGATCAGGGTCGGCATGCCGCAGGCGAGATTGTGCAGCACATATACCGGGAAGGCGGTCATATCGATATCACCGGGGCGATCGGGCAGAATTGCCCGGTTGGCCAGGTGCTGCTGCTTGAGGCCCCAGTGCTTCCGGTCGGCCCCTTTGGGCCGGCCGGTGCTGCCTGACGTGAAGGAAATAATGCCGGTAGTCTCACGGTCGCACGGCACAATGTCGATCCGATGCGATCCCGCTTCTTGCAGATGCGAAATCGGACGGATACCGATGCCGTCGCCATCAACCGAGTAGCATCGGTATTTCCACAATCGTGGGATGAAATACCGGATGCGGCAGAATTTTTGTTTGGTGATAATCGCTCCCGCCATTGAGTCGTCAAAGGCTGTGAGCATCTTTCTGAAACCCATGCTGATATCCACGAGCACTGGAATCATTCCCGAGGCCAGCATGGCGGCGATGATGCAATACAGATCGACGCTGGGCGGGATCATGATGATGACACGGTCACGGGGCCGGTATCCGGCTTTCCTGAAACCCCTCTGGTATGATGCTATCTTCCTGCCCATCTCGCCGAAGGTCGCGGTTTCATACCGGGTGACCGCGTCATTGCTCCATGCGACTGGTATACGGAGGGCTTCCCGGTGGGGATGCTTTTCAATCTGCTCAACTACCAATTCCACCAGGTTGCCTGAAGATTTTTTATGATTATGCTTCATAGAAAGGCTGCTTTATAAACTTTTGGCGAACAATCCATAATGGCGCTTGATATCGTCACACCCCTCGAAAACTCGCCGTGCAATGTTCAGTGAATAATTATCTTCGCGCATGGTGGCGCCTGCGCAGCGGCTGTAGTGCGGCAACGCCCATTTCATGCAGAAGTATACCATTACCGTAAAAAGGCCCTGGTTTCTCCATTTCGGCTGGATTCCGACCGTTTTAAGAAGCAGCGTCGGTTTCATGAGGAATTGAAAATGCTTGCCGTACTCAAGCTGACCGGGGGCGATCCGGTTAGGAGCCCCCTGGCGGCATAACAAGCCGTAATCCGGGAGATTGATGAAAAAACCGGCTATGTTCCCTTCCGAATCAAGGGCAAGAACCGATGATTCCGGGCAGATGTTGCGGGCCAGAGTGGCTCCGAAGCCAGCCTTGAATTCCTCGGAGGAGATTTTGGTATACGCGAAATTTCCGGAGAACACGGCGTCGACAAGTTCGTATAGGCTCTCCAGACTTTTTAACAGGAAATCGTGCGTGAGGGGAACGAAGACGATCCCGTTCTCATCCGCTCTCTTCATGTCGTCCTTTGAAATTTCACAGGAGCGCTGATATGCCTGGTGAAGATCGCCACCCAATGTCATGTATCGATATGCAATCTTAAAACCGAGGTCTTCCAGGAACCTCGGATAATAGGGTGGATTATACGGTTCTCCCGGGTAACAGCCGTCCTCGAACCGGTCCAGGCGGATCCGGTACGATCCGAAAGTCGTAAAATTGATCGGTCCGTAAACGGTGACGGCTCCTTTGTCGCGCGCCCACGATTCAAATTCTGAAAAAAGCTTTCGATTTGCATGGTATGCGTCAATCGTTTCCCAGTATCCGAAAAAGGCGACGTGCTGGTCATTGATCAGCAAATCCGGATTATAGAAACCGGCGAGACGGGCCATATCAGGTTCGCATCCGATCCAGGCACTGTTCTTATCAAAATACCGGTTGTGAGGTCCGAAGGCCAGCTTCAGCATGCCGGGCGATTCGGGTATCCAGTTCGGGTCGCCGCGGTATACCTCGCACGCGACCCCATGAAATTCATCAGGGAAATTGTTTTCAGATTTCCAGTCCATGCTTTTCATCATATCATGCAATTGATTTCAAGCCGGGCGAGGCCTCGAGCCTCCGAATTACGCCCGTGCTCCCGTCCATGTGGACCCGTTCTCCGTCCCTTAGAATTTTGGTAAGTCCCGGGATATTTACGATGGCCGGAATGCCCAACTCGCGGGCGACGACGGCGGAATGCGACAGGGTGGAACCGCGCTCCACCAGTATGCCGCCGGCGGTGGGGAAAAGGGGTGCCCAGCCGGGGTCGGTCCGCACCGTGCACAATATTTGTCCCTTCAGGTTGAGCTCGTCATGGGGCGAGAATATCAGCTTGATTTTTTCCTCGCAGGTGCCGGGATAACAACCGATACCTCGCAGCTCCCCGGCGTTTTCCCTTGTCTCTTCCTTCTGATGGTACTCGTACCGGTTGTGGTGGTAGACAGGGCCTTTCGTCGAAAAATGGTGCGGCAACTCTTCCTGTTCATAGGAGCGGTATTCTTCTTTCCGGGCCGACACCAGCGGTTGTATCCGGGATTGGACGCATCGTCCGTCCATATACGCTTCTATTTCCTCTACGGTTACATAAAAGATGTCCCGCGGCTCCTTTAAGAGGCCATGGAATGCCATCTGGTTACCGATTTCAAGGTAGATATCTCTGATCAAACCAAAAGACCTGGTCCTCATGAGACGCATGTTCTCGCGGTTTTTTACAGCCTGGCGGAGTTTCATCAGATCCCTTCGGAACTTTCTCGCTTTAAGGCGGCCGAGTTTCGCCCGTATCATGCCGAGAGCATTCACTTCAGAGCCTGCCCTGAATTTGCGCTCGTTTTTCGCGAGGGTCTCGACGGTGAGATCATCCCGTGACAGGTAATTCTTTATGACCGCGAACAGAAACGAGGGGTCCTGGCGGAGCGTGACTGATTCAAGCTTGAGCTCCCCGATGCAGCGGTCGCCATAGAGTTCGATATATTCCAAGCACTGTTCATAGGCGTGTTTGTCGGCGTTCTGCAAAACGTCCAGCAGGCACCGGTTGTCCGATTTCATGATGAGCATCGACAAGTCCGGTTTCGTTCGGATGTAGTCGCACAGGCGCAGTATGAACTTGGTAGGCTCGGTGCTCTCGATGCCCTCCTCGCCGGCCATGAGGTTGTTCTGCATGACCACCGGGTTCACTACGCCGGCCTTTTCGAGCCAGCGGTGGACCCGTCCATTCATCATCATGACGTAGAAATCGTTGATGATGGGTGTCTGCCAGTTATACATGATCCGAACCTCGAGGCGCTTTGCCATCTCCACCAGCTCAGCCATCTCCAGGGTATGGAGCCGTGCCCGGCTGACCAAATCTTTCTCCGCCTTGAACATGGCCTGGAATTCGGCGACAAGCCGGTCAATCCTCCGGAACCCAGCCAGGAGCTTGCACAGCGTCTTGAAGAGCTGCGGTATCCGAATAATTTTTTCCCCTATGTTCAGACACCGATCTTCAACTAAATCAACCGGGTCCTGGAGACCCATCATCCGCTCCATATCGGCCTTGTTGGTCTTAAAAAAAGGAAGCAGCAGCAAAGCCCTGTACCAATTGTTGATATTGTAGTATATCCGCCCCTTCACCAGGCCGAGCAGATTTTGGAACACAGGCCTGATCTCCTCTCGTCGTGCTTGGGATACGCCCAAAAGTTTGAAGGTCTGCTCATAGACGATGGAATAGGCCCTGTTGGCGAAGGAATAGGTGAGCGGCGTTGTCACGCCACAGTAGCTTTCCTGGATGTTGGAATTGTCCCATACGATGGTTTTCCCCGACGGCTCGGCAGGGGCAGGCAGGGATGTTATCGGCCTTGTCTGAAGTATATGGAGTCGGTCGCTGTCGTATGCCCATTCGATATCCTGGGGAAAACGAATAAGCTCTGCGATTTTCCTCCCCGCTTCGGTTATTTCCCTTATTTCCGCTTCTTGAAGACATCCCACTTTTCGCAGGTCGGCGGGTACGGCGGTTTCCCTCGTGCCGGAGCCCCGTTCTGTATCAAATACGATCTGGTTCTCCTTGTCGTTTATGGTCTCGCGGATATCGGTCCCATACAATGAGACCGTGTATTCATCGGCGTCACAGCTTCCTGAAACGACCCCCTCGCCGAGTCCGTAGCAGGCCGAAATGAGGCCGTGTTTCCTGCTCCCGCTCAGGGGGTGGGCGGTAAAGAACACGCCGGAGACCCGGGAATGTATCATCAGTTGCACAATGACCGCTATCCTTGCGTCAGACGGGTCCTGGCCGTGCAGCAGGCGGTATCGTATGGAACGTTCGTTGAATGCGCTGGCGAAACAGGCGATCACTGATTTCGATATGTCCCCAAGGCCTCTCAGGAATAGAAATGAATCCATTTGCCCGGCGAAGGAGGCTGCCGCGGCGTCTTCCCCCACCGCAGATGAACGGACCGCGAAAAAGGCCTTGTCCCAGCAGTCAAATTCCCCCAGCTTCTCATTGAGGGCTTCGGCGATACAAGGGAGGAGGCCCTTGCCGGCGATCCTGTTGCGTATTTCCTGCGATACGGTGCCTGCGCTGTTGTCGTCGGGTAAATGAGAGAGCGCATCCATGATCCAATCATGTTCCCCGACCATAACCTGTTCCTCAAAGGCCCTGGTGGTTATAACGATCCAGGGGGGCACCCGGAAGCCGTTTCTCGTGAGCCACGCCAGATTCCGGGCCTTACCGCCGATTATCTCCTCACCGTAAGACGATGCATCATCCTGAGTGAGTACATATCCTGCCTTCATCGACGTTACCTGCCGTCAATCAGTATCAGTTACGATTTATAAATGTTAAATATCCCACTACCTGCCAGATATAGAGATGAAAATTCCCCACTGGAAGCTCTCGGTGCTGATAGACCGGCTTTACGCCAAACGGAGCGGTGTATTTTTGTTATAAGTTAAAGAAAATTACGCAACAGAACTGTGGGTCATCCACCCCGGCTTGGACACAAGCTTTGCTCATAAAAATTTTACCAAGGTTTAAAGAGTGATGCGAGATAAATATATTTTATATTTTTATAAGCCAATTTTTGACAAAAAAATCATATTAGTCAACAAAAAAACAATAGATTATTGACAAATGATATAAGGTAGACGCAAAATTTAATGTATTTATGGTCATGATATCCATCTGCATGCCAACGATGGTGGGTAATGGCGCCATTTCCAAAACTACATGGATGTAGGTTTTGGGACGCACTCCAGGGCAATCATCCCAATTTGATTTTTTAGAGTTTTCCTAATAAAAATGAGAGGGATAATTTCAATGAACGAGATAAGAAGATGTTCAAAATGCATTCTACCTGCAAATTTCAGAAATATATATTTTGATAAAAATAATACATGCAATTATTGTAACACCTATGATTTGTTAAAAGATAAGCTCTGTAACTATGATTATTTAAAAAAGCTCCTTATCGAGAGATTTGATTCGGTTCGGGGTAAATATGAATACGATTGTCTGGTAGGAATCAGCGGAGGGAAGGACAGTTGCTATATCGCATATACATTAGTAAAAGATTATAACTTACGCGTGCTGACGTTCACCTATAATAATGGCTTTTTAAGCGATTACGCAAAACGCAATATCGATCTGGTCATTAAAAAGCTGAAATTGGATCATTTCTATTATTCGGTAGATTGGAGCATTCATGGAAAATTTTATAAGAGCGCTATTGAAAAGTTAGGTCTGCCGTGTCTGGGTTGTTCCTACCTTGGCGGCATTCTGATGAACAAACTTGCATACGAAAGGAGAATTCCATTTTTTGTTCATGGGCGATCGCGCGCGCAGATGTTTAAAGAACTTGCTCCCGGTTCTCTCGATGCATTCGTACCTTTTATTAAATGCAATATTTCCCCATATAACATACATAATGTGAAAAATGCTGGAAGTGATGCTCTGGCTATGGCATTTAAACTTTTAAACAGGGTGATCCCTGATGAAGCGCATAAGAAAAAGATTATAGAGAATTTTTTCCCGGATTTACATAGTTATTTCAATGATGCGCAAATTCCTGAATTTCTTGCTTTTTTTCTCTATGAACAATATGATGAAAAGAAAATGATGGATATACTTGAGAGAGAACTCGGATGGAAACGCCCCGATTCGACGGATATTTTAGGTCATCAGGACTGTATAATTCATGACGCTGCAATACATTTGAATTATCAAGTTCTTGGTTATCCCCTTTTAGCGCAAGAATTAAGTGTCATGGTTCGCGAGAATGACTTAACGAGGGAGGAAGCGATGAAAAGGTTGTATAACGAGGAAGCGTTATACAATTATCCTAAAGGACCGATGAATGAATTGTGCAAACGAACTGATATCGATGAAGCTGATATCAATAAAATAATAAAAAGGAACAGAAAGAAACATAAATTAATGCGGTTACTGATTAGAATTAAATATTTTATTAAAAAGCCAATATTAGAAATCTAGTTATTACACATGGCGCAGCGTAGATGTGAATAACAAATAAATTATAAACGTGATATCATGGTGGCGGCCGTGGCAGCCGCCCGGGCATCACAAGTCACTATCACGGTGATCAGGAGATTTCCGCAGGCGACCGCTTTCCAGAACAACCCGGCACCAGTAAAAAAACCGGAGTCCGATATTTAACTTTACAATAATAACATGCCGGTTAAAGTAGTGTACCGGGTCAATGTCCCGATTTCATCATATGAGTGCGCGTAATGTTTGATTCGTCCATTCTGGCAAAACAGTTCGACCGGGGAGAAGAGGTATACATCAGCTTTCAGTATATCAGCAAGGAGGTTGAGATTGACATCAATTCACTTCTCGCCAAAGTACTGTCGCGTTTTGACATCGGATACCTGTACGATACCTTTGAATCCATTTTGCGCGAACTGATACAGAACGCGGTCAAGGCGAACATTAAGCGGGTCTGGTTTGAGAGCCAGAATCTCGATATTGATGGCGAAGGGGATTACCGGACCGGCATGAAGAAATTCAAGGAAGTCGCCTATCATCCCGAGCTGATGAAAGAGAAGCTGCTGGAAAGCCCGTATCGCATTATTGTAAAACTACGGCGGCGGGAGCAGGGGATCGATATCGATATCATCAACAACGCGCGGATCGTACCCGGCGAAATGGGCAGGATTCAGAACCGGCTTAAAAAGGCCGCGGAATGTAAGAATTTCGCCGAGGCGTATGAGAATATGTATGATTCATCGGAAGGGGCGGGCCTGGGGATCATCCTGTCGGTGATGCTGCTTAAAAACGCCGGACTTGACATGGATCTGTTCAGGATTATTTTCGAGCATGATTCGTTGAAAATTTCACTCATGATTCCATGGGTCCTGAAAAACTTTGAAATTACTTCCACCATAAAAGAGAGAATACTTGAAGACGTTAATTCGCTGCCCACCTTTCCGGAAAATATACTAGAATTACAGACCCTCTGCAACAATCCTGAAACGACTATTGAGGCGATATCCGCAAAAATCAGCCTTGATCCGTCGCTGACTGCCGATGTCCTTAAGCTATCCAATTCAGCAGGATTCATCACCGGGAAGCGGATCAGGAAGATCAACGAGGCGGTCATGATCATCGGGCTGAAAAACCTGAACTCAATCCTTATTGCAGCGTCTTCGCGGAAGATCCTTGACAAGCGGTACCGGAAGTTCGAGCAGGTGTGGGAGCATTGCAATAGGACTGCTTACTACGCGCGGAACATTGCGCTGGAGAAGGGGTATTCGTATATCGCCGACAGCGCATTCATATCCGGGCTTCTGCATGATATCGGTAAGATCGTACTCCTGTCCACGGATATTGGCCTCGTGAACCAGATATCGGAGATCGTAAAAAACCGGAAGATCAGGACTACCGCCATTCTGGAGGAGATAACTATCGGCATAAGCCACTCGACCATCGGCGCGCTCATCGCCGAGACGTGGAACTTCCCCGAGGATCTCGTCGAGGCCATCAGATACCATCACGCGCCCCTGAATCCCGAAATTCGTAATAGTGACCTGGTCATGATTGCATACCTGGCCAACCAGATGAGCAACATGGAGTCGAAAGATACGGACCTGCTTTTTATCGAATCGGAGGTGCTCGAGGCATTCGGAATCGGCTCACGGGCTGACTATGATGAATTTTACCGCCGACTCAGGAATCGCTACAACAGCCATCACCAGTTTTTAAAGAAAAGCGCGCCATGAGCATGTATATCCTTAAAGAGACACCCGGTGGCAAGCAAACACTGGTGTATAAAAATTCCCGCGAGGTTCGAATCCACTCCGCCTATGACCCGGTCCGGGAAGCCGAGCGAGCGGTCGAGGGCTTCACCATCGGCCGGGCTTCGGTGATTGCCGTTTCGGGTGTCGGCCTCGGGTATCATATTGAATGCCTGAAGCGCAAGTTTCCCGGCATGCCGATTGTCGCGGCAGAGCGTGATGCCGAGGTGGTGGCCATCGCCCGGAAGGTCTGCCCGCGCCACCTGGACGGAGTGGCCGTGATTACCACCGGAGCCGAGCTTTCGGCGGTTTTCGAGGAGGTGGACATCACCGGTTTTCGCGGCATCGCTCATTACATCCACCGCCCCTCCTATCAGATCCATCGGGAATTTTACGATGGTGTCATGCGTGAGATGAGCCAATATATTTCATCGAAAATAAGCGATCTGCTCACGCGGTTCGAGTTCGAGGAACGCTGGGTTGAAAATATTCTGCATAACATCCACCATCTGTTCACATCGATCAGGGTGCTGCAGCTTTTCGGGAAGTTCCCGGGCTGTCCCGGCGTAATCGTGTCAGCGGGCCCGAGCCTGCGAAAGAACCTCTATCTCCTAGGCCAGATGCGGGAGCGGGCGCTCATCGTCGCGGTGGACACCGCGGCGCGGGTTCTCCAGAAAAAGAATTTCGTTCCGCACATCATTATGACTCTTGACGCGCAGAAATACAGCCTCAAGCATTTTCTAGGACTCCATGCCGGCGGAGCGGCGCTCCTGGCGGACCTGGTGTGCTATCCGCCGGTGGTGCGCTCATACTGCGGATGGAAGATATTGAGCGCCACGTCGAAGTACTATACCGCCGCTGACGGAAGGCTGTCGCGTGAAACAACGCCGCTCATGGGATGGATCGAGAAACATGTGGAACCGATCGGCGACATCCAGTCGGGCGGTTCCGTGGCCACGAGCGCCTTTGATCTCCTCCTGAACATGGGGTGCAGCCCCATTATCCTGGTCGGGCAGGACCTGGCCTATACCGGAAGGGAGATACATTGCAGCGGCACCTATCACAATGATGAGTGGCTTCCCCGGACGTCGCGGCTCCATGGCCTGGACACTATCAACCAGAACATTGTGAGGAAGCGCAAGATCAAATATGTCCCAGCTTATGGCGGTATGGGGCTGGTCATCTCTGATTTCGTGTTTGACCTATACCGCGGCTGGTTTGAGGATTCGGCCCGCAAGGTGAGCGTTCCGGTAATCAACGCTACTGAAGGCGGCGCCCGCATCTCAAATACCGATGAGCGCTCCCTGTTGTCGCTCATTGATCAGTATGCTGTCCTGACCCCTTCGCCAGCCGCGGTACTTGAGCGGACTCTCTCGGCAGTGAAGCGGGAAAAGCCGGACCGCCTGGTAAAAGCTATGCGGGACGCCATAGCCGACCTGGAGTGCGTCCGCGAGGCAGCGTCACGCTCTATTCCCGAGCGGGACCGGTCAACCGCGGTTGAAGAGCTGGTCAACGGCGGTGACATGCGGCTCATCATGCAGCCCTATCTCCGCAGGGCTCGTACCTTCCTGGCCCGGTACCCCGCCGGACCGGAAGAAGGGGAGCGACGCATGCTTGCCGAAATTCGATCCGCGGCGGAGCGTCTTATTCCCGCCCTGGAGGAGGGCGTCCGCAATCTCCTCAACCCGGTGACGGTTAACCATGGCTGAGGCGGGGAAATAGAATTAATTGGATTCCAAAACGGCTTTACCATAATGGAGCGGGATAACCGAGAGTCCGTGATCCGGTGCAGGCTTGGCGGGTCCAGTCCCGGAACTAAAGAATTTATATCAAGGAAACCGATAATTCAATTGATACCGATAACTATCAGGATTCGTGATAATGAGTCCCAGTCATAACCATTACAGGAATTACTTCATGTTTAAGCGATTTTCGATGATGGCGACACTCATCGCTCTTTCCATGATACAGTCCCAAGCCGACGTGAAACAACAGCCCCCGGATTCAGTAGACTGGAGCAGGGGGGTCATCGTCGCGTACGGGACCGTGCGGGTGGATATAAGTGAACAGGGACGGCCGATGGATGGCGATAGCGGGACCGTCATTTCCTTAAACCGGGGCAGGGTGGCGGCGTACCGCAAGGCGCGCGAGCGCGCCATCGAGAATATGACCCGTCTGGTAAAGGGAATACGGGTCGATTCCGATACCATGATGTCTGATCTGCTGGATCGGAGCGACGTGGTCCAGACACGGATTGTCTCCATCATCAGCGGGAGGGTAAAAATTCTCGAATATCCGATTGATTTCGCCATTTCGGGTTGCCGAGCCGAGCTTTCCATCGGGGATATTCTTCCCGCGGTGCCCTACACCTATCCGGGGGATGAATTCCCCGCCCGGATCGATAATCCTATCCCGACCGATTACACGAGCCTCATTGTCGAAGCACGGGGCATTCCGGTCGAACCGATGATCCTTCCGTCTATCTTCAATGAAGAGGGGCTTGAGGTGTACGGCCGGTTTTACGTGGACATACGGCATGCATCAAAGTTCGGTATCGTCGCCTATGCCCATAACGAGGATGAGGCTATGAAGATCCGCTCGGCTGGCGGTCATCCCTATTATGCCGTGGCTGTCAAGGCAATGAAGGGATGCCCGGTTCTGGGGGAACGTGATATCCGCAAGATATTCAGCAGCGGCAAAACGGTTGAGAGTCTGAAAAAATGTCGGGTGATTTTTATTATTGATAAAATAAAGGAATGATAGTATATTAATGATCAGGAAGCCGAAGCTCAGCCGTCATTCATTTAAGGCGAGCGTGCTATCCATACGGCTTTGATGAAGAGGGTTAAGGAATGCGCATGAAGGTTTCTTCACGTTCTGTGAATAACGCCGTATTCGGAATCGACCGGCTCATAAACAGCATACCCATACGGACCCAGCAGACGGTTAAAAGTCTCTTCTACCTGGTGTTATTCGGTCTCACCATCGGCGGGGCTGTCTTGGGAGCCATCCAGGGGAAAGACGCCGCCAAGATAAAGAGTTCACCTATTATCGAGAACACCAATGATGCTTTTGAGATCGACATAAAGCGGGAACGCGAGGGAGGCAACTATGCCTCCATGCTCGATACTGAAGTGATCAATGAGATGAAGAAGATCGATAAGGACAAGATACAGTTCCCGTCCCGCTCTAACCTTGAGCCCGAAACCGACAGGGGAATCATCGAGCCTGAATCCCCCCGGAAGGTCAGGCCGTCGCCGGATGTCACGGTCCAGGATCCTCTGTTCGAAGGGGACTACCGGTCGAAGCGGGGCATAGATTCCGATGTGCGGCCGATCGAGAAGCCCGGCGGGCCGTCTTCAGAGGACCATGAGTCGATTGTTGAATCCGAGAAAAAAGAGATCGAACCGCTTCACAACTGGAAGTCTGAAGCCGGGTCGGATGCGGAACGGCGCCGCACGCAGGATAAACTGCTGGAAAAGAAAAAGCCAGTCCGGGGCTCCGACATACGGTCTCCCGAACCGGCACATTATGATGACGGGATAATCGACAATTGAAACACATGATCGCAACCGTTTTGCTGTTCTCTTTGTGGGCGTGGGCCGGAATCCTCAGGGCCCGGGCAACCGAGCATGAGCCTGATCTTATCGCCCAGGATTACTCGAAGACCGAAGAAATCATCAATGAGATTCTCACTGAGACGCCGGGCGGTAACACGCCCGATATGAAAAAGGCGGGGCAGCCCGACGACTCGGCAGCGGAGAAAAGGAAGGGCGGCGCGACGAACGATAGTGCCACCGCAGAAAAAAAAGCCGCGCCCGCTTCAACCTCCGGCCCGGAGAAAAAGAATTCAACTTCAGGGGAAAAGTCCTCACCCACGGTGACGAGCGAAGAGGCGGTTCTGCTTAAGACGGGCATCGATTTTTTTAACAGCGGCCTGTACGAGCACTCACTTAAAAAATTCCAGGAATTGGTCACGAAATATCCGCAGGGGACCTTTAAAGACAGCGCGCGTTTCTGGCTGGGGAAGATACAGCTGAGGCTGTACCGGTACGATGATGCGATTAAAGAGTTTTCAGCAGTATCGCCTGATTCGGGCGATTATCCAGCGTCGATCTATTACTCGGGCGAGAGCTGCCAGATGAAGGGAGACCAGATTTCATCGATAGAATATTACCAGAGGGTATACGCGCAGTTTCCGGTTCATGAGCTCGCTGATAAGGCGCTCCTGAATATCGGAAGACTCTACATGAACCAGAAAAAAGGGCCGCAGGCCCTTGATTCCGCGGTTAAACTTGTAAAGAATTACAAGGACCGCGATACCGTTGACGATGCCTACTACCTGATGGGAAATATTTACGAGAAGGACCCGCTGCTCAAGGACATAGAAATTGCCCGGAAGATTTACCGGCAGTTTATCAAAAATGGCTCGACCGACGACCGGTTCGGAAAGTCCCCCCTGAAAAAGCGGGTTCAGGAGGATCTTGCCCGTATTGAAAAAATGTACTTCAAGATGGAGCAGTAACGGCAGGCCATGACAGATCAGGGCAAATCAAAATACAGTTACCGGGATACCGGCCTCACCTCCAATATGGAAGACTATATGGAGGCCATCGTGATGCTCTCGGCGAAGAACAAGGTGGTGCGGGTCAAGGATATCGCCAAAAAGCTGAACATCAAGATGCCCAGCGTGTCCGCCGCGCTCGCCAAACTCAAGGAGATGGAGCTCATCGATTACGAGAAGTACGGATACATCGAGCTCACGGAACGTGGCCAGGAAATCGCCGACCGGGTGCTCAAGCGGCACACCTGCCTCATTGAGTTTTTTTCAAACGTGCTGCAGATTGATTGCGGTATCGCCGACGGCGAAGCCTGCAAAGTTGAGCATGACCTGGCGCCCCAGACCTGCTCGCAGATCCATAAATTCTTAGATTTCTACAAGTCAGAAGAAACGGCGGGGAGCGACTGGATCGTTCGTTTAAAGAAATCTCTGAAATAGCTTGCTGGCATACAACCGGACAATTCGCGGCGGGTCGTATGACGATATGATCAGCTCGCCTTTTCCTTTTTCTTTAACTCCATCTGCTTCAGCACCTTTTCCTGTATCTCTCTGTTCACCGGAACGTATTTGAAGAATTCCATGGAGAAATTGGCCCTGCCGCTCGATATGTTCCTGAGCTGGGTCGCGTATCCGAACATCTCCATGAGCGGCACGAAGCCGATGACCTTCTGGGACCCCTTGCGGTACCGGCGCATCGATTCGATGCGGCCGCGACGCTTGTTCAGATCGCCCACGACATCGCCGATATAGTCATCCGGCGTGTTCACCTCGATTTTCATCATCGGCTCGAGAAGCATCGGACCTGCCTTGAGAAATCCTTCCTTGAAGCAGATCGCCGCGCACGTTCTAAAGGCCATATCGGAGGAGTCCACTTCGTGGTAGGTGCCGTCCAGGAGGACCGCCTTCACGTCGACGACCGGAAAGTCGGAGAGTATACCTTCTCCCATGGCCTTCTCGATGCCTTTGCGCACGGACGGGATATATTCCATCGGAATGACCCCTCCCTTGATCCTGTCCTCGAATTCGAAGCCCTTGCCTTCGTTGGGCTCGAGCCGCATGACGGTATGGGCATACTGTCCGTGGCCGCCGGTCTGCTTGACGTGCTTGTATTCGCATTCCACTTCCTTGGTTATGGTCTCCCGGAAGGCGACCGACGGTTCGCCGACCGTGGCGGTGACGCCGAATTCGGTCTTGAGACGGTCAATGATGATCTCGAGGTGTAGCTCGCCCATTCCCGCTATGATGGTCTCGTTGGTTTCGTCGTTGAACCGCACCGTGAAAGAGGGGTCCTCCATGGCAAGCTTTTTGAGCGAGGCGCCGAGTTTCTCCTCCTCTTTTTTGGTGGGCGGTGATATTTTCATCTCGATGACGGATGGCGGTATGAAGATCGACTCCAGGTGAAGGGGGTGTTCGGAATCGCACAGGGTGTCGCCCGTCTTTGAATACTTCATGCCGATGAGGGCAACGATATCGCCGGGCCCGGCAGCGTCAATTTCTTCGCGTTCCTTGGCGTGAATGCGCAGGATACGGCCGATGCGTTCCGGCTTCATTTTGGTCGAATTAAGCACCTGCATCCCGCTCTTCAGCTCGCCGGAGTAGACCCTGATAAACGTCTGCTGGCCAACGTACGGGTCGTGGATGAGCTTGAAGACAAGGGCCGTAAAAGGGTCCTTCGTCGACGGGTGGCGGGTGTGAGATTTATCCATGTCATCCATGTCCATACCGACCACGGCGCCGATGTCAATCGGCGAGGGGAGGTAATCAACGACGGCGTCCAGGAGGAGCCTCACGCCCTTATTCTTGTAGGCGGAGCCGCAGAATACCGGGGTGATGAGCATCTTTATGGTTGCTTCCCGGGCCGCCTTTTTCAATAGTTCGGCAGACACCTCGGCGCCGTTGAGGTAGAGCTCCATGATTTCTTCATTATAATCAGCGAGCTTTTCCACAAGATGATTCCGCGCTTCCTCCGTTTTCGTTTTGTAAGCATCGGGAATCTCGATGATCGTACGTTCCATTTCCCTGAAGATATACGCTTTGCGCTCAATGATATCGACGGAACCTTGAAAATCATCCTCATTGCCGATCGGCACCTGAAAGGGAACCGGATTGGCGTCCAGATACTTATCCATCTGATGGAGCACCTCGTAAAAGTCGGCGCCGACCCGGTCCATCTTGTTGACAAAAGCGATCCGGGGCACCCGGTAGCGGTCAGCCTGATTCCACACCGTCTCGCTCTGGGGTTCCACGCCGGCCACGGCGCAGAAGACCGCTATCATGCCGTCGATGACACGGAGAGATCGTTCGACTTCAACGGTGAAGTCCACGTGACCCGGTGTGTCGATGATATTAATCATATTGTTGTTCCAGGAGCATGATATGGCCGCGGAAGCTATTGTAATGCCCCGCTCCTGTTCCTGTTTCATGAAGTCCATGGTGGCTTCGCCGTTATGGACTTCACCGAGTTTTCTCGTTGTTCCGGTAAAGAAGAGTATCCGCTCAGTCACGGTTGTTTTGCCGGCGTCGATATGAGCGGCTATTCCAATGTTTCTCAGTTTTTGCAATGACATATTGTTCCTCTATATTGATTATGCAAACAGGGGCTATCTCAAAAGCCCCCTATATCCCCCAGAGGGGGACTTTTGAGATAGCCCCGGGCGGTTGTTTTCGCATATGGCGTTAAACAAAATAGAATGGCATATTCTATTGAGGCCTTTTTTTGTCAATAGAATTTTGATGTTTTTTTTTATTAGACTTTGTTGCATAACTACTCATAATTATTCATTTTTACCCCCGCCGCCGAAGGCGGCGGGGGTAAAAATCATTGATTATTGAGTTATGCAACATGTCTATTGATGTACCTGCGCCAATCCTATAAAATTATTTCATTCTTGAAGAATATTCAGCATATCAAGCTGCAGCTCCGCCTGTTGACGCCATGCTGAATCGTGATGGTTTTCGACTATGTCGTTAAATATAACGGCGGCCTTTTTGTCATTTCCCATCTTTAGATAACAGATGCCGATGTTGAAATAAGCCTCCACGCCGCTTTCCGTGGTGCTGAATTCCTCAAAGAGTAACTGGTAGTTATCGATTGCTTTGAGATATTCCAGCCGGTTGAAGTATATCTCAGCAAGGTGCCGATACGCCTCGTCTCGATGGTTTCCGTTGTAGTATATTTCGAGATATTCATTGAATGTTTCAAGGGCCTTGTCATACATCTTAAGCTTGATGAAGCTGACGCCGTTCTGAAATTTCAGGTCATCGGCGAGAACGTCCAGGTTTTGCGCGTCTTTATTTTCATCAGCCGCGCGCACGAAAATCGGTACGGTGACCATTATCAGCATGATACATACGATTTTGAGATCGCGCATATCGGTATCCTCATATTGTGCATTCTGCCATATTGTATCGGCAACAATGCGACATAAGATTAATTATTTTTTCCAGCCCGCTCCGCGCATGCGGCCGCACGGGCAGGTGTCACATGACTTCTATCCGCGCATCAGGATCATCTGACCCTCTATCCATGTTTAAGTCTCTAGTCAATACTCAGGGCCGCATCCACCTTGATATCCAGGCTGCCGTATCTCAGCGTAAGGGCTATGATAACGCCAATCGCGATAATGAATGCTGCGGCGCATACATTGAATGCGACCAGGTAGGTATTGGAATAATCGATCAGCATTCCGAGGGTCAGAGCAAAAAGCATCATGCCTCCATTGAAGCAGGCGGTAAACAGCGCATTGGCAGTGCCCCGGTCTTTCTGGGGCACCAGGCTCACCATGGTGGCGTTGAGTACCGGATACAGAATCCCGTGTGTTATGCCGTACATGATGCTGACCGTGAACAGCATGCAGATCGTATCGAGGGCATTCAGGAAGATGTTCATCAGGGCGCCCGCGGCGAATGCCGCCGCGATAAGCACGTTCCTGTTGATCCGATTGACGATCCGCATGAAGGTGATCCTTATCAGAATAAGAACGCCGATATAGATAAGAAAAAAATATGAGTACTTATAATCTGTAGTTGTGCGGATAAAGTTGGGGAGGTACGTGATAATGACGCCGAATCCGCCGCCAAAAATTATTGTGGAGATCGCCATGAGGAGATACCTGGTGTTTTTCAGAAGGTGCAGTGATCCCCGGGTCGCGGGTTCAACAGGATTCCGGGCGTGAAGATCCATCCTCGGAATCATATAGGTGATGGCGATGCTCATGGTGACCAGAGCCGCGGATAGAAAAAAAATCAAGTAGTGTGAATATCCCCGGGACAGGAGCAGTTCGCCGAAGAAAGGGCTCAGCGCGTTGCTCAGGGCTCCGGTGATGCCGTAGACTCCAATGGCTTCCGCGGCGTCTTCCAAGGGGACGACATCAAATATGATAGTGGTGCCCAGTATCATGGCGATGGAGAATCCGATTCCATGGACGATGCGGATCAACAGAATCAGCCAGGTGAGCGATGAAATCAGAAGGTAGGATGAGTAGGCAATAGCGAGGATGAGGTATCCGAATCGGAGAATTCGAATCCTGTCCCTGCCATGCATGAATGACCCGATGGTGACGGCGGTCACGATGGTGAAAACTTTATCGATGTTGTTCATCACTCCTATATACGATTCGGACGCGCCCATGTTTTTCAGGAATATCGGCAGCAGGATATACAGCGAATTACCCAGGAAGAACAGGAAATTGGCAAGGGCCAGATAGTAAAAAATAGGATTATATCGTCTCATGGTTGTGCCATTTTTTCGGAGCTGGAAAATCAAGAATTTTTGGTTTCTGAACAATTGGCAATACTTTTTTTTTCTATTCGTAAATATCGGGGATGATATGCTAAAATGATTCAGGTGGGCGATCTCCATGATAAAAATGTATTGCAATACCAATTCCTGTTATTATATAGTAATAAACAGCGGCATTATGAATATGTATCAGGATGTTGGAAAAGCACCTCCATTTCGGCGATTCTTTTCCGGCACTTGCTTATTATCCGGTTACCGGGTGTTCTTCTATTGAACAGTCTATTAAAATATTTCACGGAGGTCATCGATGGAACTTATGGAAGCTATTCTGAAGAGAAGGAGCCAGCGTAAGTTTACCGATTATTATGTTACCGATGACGAAATCAGGGAGCTTCTCGACGCAGCACGCTGGGCCCCATCCTGGGCCAATACTCAAATCTGGGAATTTATCATCGTAAGAAATAAGGAAATCATACAAAAAATTGCAAGCACATACACTGAGAACAATCCGGCTATTAAATGCTCTCAGGGGGCTTCGGTCCTCATTGTCGGATGCGCAAAGACCGGCGTGTCAGGGGGGCAAAAAGGGATCAAGGAAACTATTTTTTCAGAATGGTACATGTTCGATCTGGGCCTGGCGGTCCAGAATCTGTGTCTCAGGGCCCATGAGCTGGGGCTTGGGACGGTTATCGTGGGCTTGCTTAACCACACCGCTCTCAAGAAGCATCTCTCAGTGCCGGAGGGGTATGAAGCGGTGGTGGTTCTTCCTATCGGCAAACCCGTGGTGCCGGATAAACAGGGACCGCCCCGGAAGGAGATAAAGGATTTCGCACATCTGGATACTTTCAGTACGCCGTACGCGTGAAGAATACATGATTGGAGAGCGTCATGCTGAAAACAGGCATAGAACTTGAATACCGCGGCCAAAGCGCGTTAATAATTCTCAACCGGCCGGACAAAAAGAATGCCTTTGATAAAGAAATGTGGGCCAGTCTGGAACAGGCGGTGGCGCGGTTGAAAAAAAAACTTCCCCGAGCGGTTGTTATTACCGGAGCGGGAGATAAAGCCTTCAGCGCCGGGTTTGACGTCAGTCCGGACAATCCGCAGGTGGCAGACCTGGTTGAGGCGGTGCAGAAACACAATCGAAGACCGGTCGAGGCGCTGGTCCGGTATATCCGGGAAACCGTTGACAGCCTGGTCTGCCTGCCGGTACCGATGATTGCGGCAATCAACGGCCTTGCCTATGGGGGAGGCGCTGAGCTTGCCGCGCGGTGTGATATGCGGGTCATGGACCCCGGCGCAGTGATATGTTTTTCCGAGACCCGTCTGGGGCTCATGCCTGACTGGGGAGGGGGAGTTGCCCTGACCCGTCTCCTGGGAAGGTCAAAGGCGGCGGACCTGATACTGACGGCCCGCCGTGTGGATGCAGTTGAGGCATTCCGCATCGGACTGGTAAACCGTATCAGCGGCCCGGGCAAAACCCTTGAAGAATCCCTCGAGCTGGCGGAAACAATCTCCCAAAACGGTCCCTTCGCGGTACGTGCCGCTCTGGAAGTCGTGCGCAGATCTTCGGAAATACCGCTCAGGGACGCCCTGGAACTGGAGACATTGATCGCGTCGGACCTGATCGCTTCAGGCGAATGTATTCATGGGATCACGGCGTTTCTATCGAAGAGAGAGCCGGAGTTTCCCGATACCGAGTAAAACTCCATATATTGATTTGCTCTGACTCCTCTAAAGACTAAAAATAATATTGACAAAATATAAAAATATCCAGTAGCAATATGACAACAAAACAGGTTTCATATCAGCACCGTAAAACAATGTCAACATATAGAGATGCGCTTAAAAGGATTGATAGTGAAGCATTTATCTGGATATTCGGATTGATCGCCCTGGCTTTCGTCAATCCACATGGTGAAAACCATTTTACGCTCTGCCTTTTTAAAAACCTGGGCTTGGACTTTTGTCCTGGATGCGGGTTGGGGAGATCAATCGCGTATCTTTACCGCGGTGAGTTCGTTTCGTCGTTTCAAACACATCCGCTCGGTGCTGTTGCCGTTGTAATATTGATCCGGAGAATTGTTCAGCTTATCAGAAAATCATCGGCACTGACTGACCCAAGGAGATAAAAACATGGCGAATATCTTACAATTATTACCTGAGATTGAAAGCGATGAAATGGTTTATATCAAGGAGTTGATTAAAAATTATGATGATAATCAGGCCCAGCAATTCGCTGCCGTGTATCGTTCAAAGAGAAGGGATTCGCAGACGGTCCTGCTCCTCACCCTGCTCGGTTTTGTCGCAGTATCAGGTGTCCAGAGATTCTTTCTGGACCAGATCGGGATGGGGCTTCTGTACCTTTTTACCGGAGGACTCTGCTTCATAGGCACCATTATCGATCTGGTGAAACATAAAAAACTAACCCTGGAATATAATCAAAAAGCGGCTCAGCAGGTTGTCCTCATGATGAAAAGCGATCGCTAGCATCGATTTTATTCTCGCAATAATCCTGCCATGGCTTCAGAATGGAAGTCGATAACATTTCATGCCCGTCGTACGTTTTTTAGATTGTAACGAAAAGGTATTCCAGCATCATGTTTATACCTACCACAGCCGAAGAAGTTATATCCTATGGTTGGGACCGGCTCGATATCATCCTTGTCTCGGGAGACACCTACATCGACAGCCCATATATGGGCACAGCCATTATCGGCCATGTTCTCATGGACGCGGGGTACCGTGTGGGGATTATAGCACAGCCTGATGTCAGGAGCAGCGTCGATATCACGCGCCTCGGAGAGCCCCTCCTCTTCTGGGGCGTGAGCTCCGGCTCGGTGGACTCCATGATATCGAACTATACCGCTTCGGGGAAAAAGCGTCTCAATGATGATCTGACTCCCGGCGGCAGGAACATCCGGCGGCCAGACCGGGCGGTGATTGTTTACACCAACCTTATCCGGCGGTTTTTTAAAAACAGTGCGCCGATAGTTATCGGTGGAATAGAGGCAAGCCTGCGCCGGATCGCCCATTACGACTTTTGGGATGACCGGGTTCGCCGTTCCATACTATTCGACGCCAAGGCTGATATTCTGGTGTATGGCATGGGTGAGCGAACGGTGCGTGAGCTGGCCGATTGCCTGAAAATGGGCAACAATTATCGCCACATACGGGGGCTCTGTTATATTTCCGGAGAAGCAATCGATGGATACATCGAGTTGCCTTCTTTTGAGTCTGTCGCTGAGGATAAACGGAAATTCCAGCGGATGTTTGATATCTTCTTCCATAACAGCGACTCCATGAGCGGGAAGGGTATGACGCAGAAGCATGGTGGCCGGATCCTTATCCACAATCCGCCGTCGAATCCCCTTTATACAAAAGAGTTGGATCATGTGTACGAACTACCCTACGAGCGCGATACACACCCCTATTATAAAAAAAGGGGACTGGTGAGGGCGCTGGAGACGATACGGTTTTCCATCACAACGCACCGGGGGTGCTTCGGCGGCTGTAATTTCTGTTCGATAGCGGCGCATCAGGGGAGCGGGGTGGTTTCCCGCAGCGAAGCATCAGTCATTAAGGAGGCTGAAAATTTATCGCGTCACCCTGGGTTCAGGGGAATCATATCGGATATCGGCGGACCAACGGCGAACATGTACGGGATGCGATGCAAAAAGCTGGCACAGATAGGTCAATGCGCCGATCGCCAGTGCCTGACCCCGGATGTTTGCAACAGGATGAGGGTGTCGCATAAATCACAGGTGCGCCTGCTCCGCCGCATACGGCGCATTCCCGGCATGGGAAAAGTTTTTATAGCATCCGGCATCAGACACGATCTGGTTATGGCCGATGATGAGACAGGCCGGGAATATCTGGCCGAGATTGCGCGATATCACGTTTCGGGGCAGCTCAAGGTAGCCCCTGAACACAGCGAGTCACGGGTCCTCGAACTCATGGGCAAGCCATCGGTGGAGAGCCTGCTCTCGTTTAACAAACTTTTCAACAGCCTCAGCCGCACGTACCGGAAAAAGCAGTTCCTCACCTATTACCTTATTGCGTCTCATCCCGGCTGCACGCTGCATGATATGAGGGCTTTACGCGCGTTCGCTCAGAGGGAGCTCCACGTAATTCCAGAGCAGGTCCAGATCTACACACCCGTCCCTTCCACCTGGTCTGCGGTCATGTATTATACCGGCACGGATCCCTTCACCGGCGATACAATTTTTATTGAACGAGATATGCGCAAAAAGGAGCACCAGAAAGCAATTATATGCAGAATGAGTTCGAAAGAAAGGAAGCGTAAATTATAATTGGCGATAACTCACATTGTCGACTTCTTATAACCGTATGAAAAATCAATCAATTACCATTGATAAACTCCGCAAAGAAAACTGTTTGAAATCTACAGTATATTCACGGAATACTGTCGTAAAAAATATTTTATATGATAAAAATAATAAATCTCACAAAGTCGTTTGGGAAACAGATTCTGTTTGATAACATCACTGTAAGTATCAATCGGGGGGAGCGAGTGGGTCTGGTGGGCCGTAACGGCCATGGCAAAACCACGCTTTTTCGTATCATTATCGGCGAAGAGCTTCCCGATTCCGGTGAGGTTGCTATACCACGGAATTACCGTATCGGATATGTCACCCAACAACTTATTTTTACCGAGGAGACCGTGCTGGACGAGACCTGCCGCGGGCTTCCAGAGCATCTTCACACTGAAACCTGGATGGCCGAGAAAGTTCTCTCCGGGCTTGGTTTCTCCAAACAGGATATGAAACGCCCCCCTCTTGATTTTTCCGGTGGATTCCAGGTGCGGCTCAACCTGGCCAGGACTCTGGTATCTGAACCGGACCTCCTCCTCCTTGATGAGCCGACCAACTATCTGGACATTGTATCGATCAGATGGCTGGAGAAGTATATACGCCAGTGGAAAAGCGAGATTATTATTATAACTCACGATCGCTCCTTCATGGACAGCGTTACCACTCATACCATGGGCATCCACCGGAAAAAGATACGAAAGATCGAGGGGAGCACGGAAAAGTATTACAGCCAGATTCTCAAGGAAGAAGAAATCTTCGAAAAAACTCGTATAAACGATGAAAAGAAGCGGAAGGAAACCGAGCTTTTCATCGCACGATTTCGTGCTAAAGCACGACTGGCGGGTATGGTGCAATCGCGCATCAAATCGCTGCAGAAGCAAGATAAGCTCGATAGACTCGAGAAGATCAAAACCCTGGAATTTTCCTTCAGCTACAAGCCATTCCCGGCCAAGGTACTCATGAGTGTTGAGAACCTTTCTTTTTCATTCGGGAAAGAGGATTTAATCAGAGATTTAAGCATCACCATAGGTCGAGAGGATCGGATTTGCGTTATCGGGAAAAACGGGAAAGGGAAAACCACACTGCTCCGTCTTCTTGCGGGCGAGCTTGTTCCGCATAAAGGCGTCATCAATGCCCATGGCGAGATGAAAATCGGGCACTTCGCACAGACCAACATCAGCCACCTCATTGATTCTTTTACGATTGAAGAGGAAATCATGAGTAATGGTAGCGACCGACAGCGGGCGCGAGACATCGCCGGCGCCATGATGTTTGAGGGCGATATGGGGCTTAAGAAGATAAGCGTCCTCTCGGGTGGGGAGAAGAGCAGGGTGCTCCTGGGGAAGATTATATCGCAGCAGTCGAACCTGCTTCTCCTTGACGAGCCAACCAACCACCTGGACATGGAGTCCAGCGATGCGCTACTCGCAGCCATCGATGATTTTGAGGGCGCAGCTGTGATCGTTACACACAATGAGATGTTCCTCCACTCTCTTGCCAGTCGTTTCGTGGTGTTCCAGGATTGCGGAGTATCCGTTTTCGAGGGAACGTATCAGAACTTCCTTGATAATGTTGGATGGGAGGATGAAAGGGATGCACCCATAGTTGGGATGCCTTTTATTCAAGCTACTGATTTCAAAGAAAACGTGAGCAAGAAAGATTTACGAAAAGTAAGGGCTGATATCCTTTCAAGAAAATCAAAAACAATTAATCCACTGAAGGCAAAAATTGCTCACATTGAGTCAAGCATTCAAACTAAGGAAAAACAGCTCTCTGGCATGAATAATGAGATAATAGCCGCTTCCAGCGCTGGTAAAAGCGAAACGATATCACGCCTATCAAAAGAGATACATAAAACCCGTACTGATATCGATTCACTTTTTGATGAACTTGAATCCCTCATTTCTGAATTAGAAATGAAGTCGCTTCAGTTCGAGCAGGAATTGGTGAATATTAGTATTGATGCGTCGAAAGGATGCAGCTATTGATTCCTTATTGATATAAGTGAATACGTATCACCAGCAGCTTTTTCGACCACAACCGTTACGTTCAATGAGCTATCCTTAATTTTAAGAAATTGTTCAATTTTTTGACTGCTTTCATTATCGAAGGGAATGAGCGCACCATAATGATATAGGGAATAGCCGCTGGCAGCGCAATCGGGCATCAGCGCACACTCTTTTGTATGTGTTTTTATGAATGATTCGATACTTGTCTTGTGGGCCTTTGCGCACAGATTGTCGATAATAGTACCTGAAAGGGTCATTGTATTAGATAATGCTTCTTTCGGTTTTTCCGCAGCTATAATAGCATTAGACAACAGTATCATTACAGCCAGAAGAGTCATAACTTGTTTCATCATCAGCCTCCATAATATTAAGATTATTTTAAAATACTAAAATTCCTTTTATCAGTCAAATATTTCCACGGGAATTTATTATCCTGACATTATATCGATATTTGTTTGTTCTGTCCGTCTGTACATCTTTGAGGTCATTTTGCTATGTCAAGAGCTATCCGAACTCTTGCGTCTAAGGCGATGATTCCAGAACCATCAGTCAGTATTCGGGCCGGATTGATGTCCAGCTCCAGTATTTCCGGGATTTGAGCTAGAAGAAGAGTTACTCGATGTATCATATCAACATACGCATTAATATTACCCTCTGATTTGCCTCTGGCGCCTTTTAGAATTTTATAAGATTTCAGTTCGCGTACCTTGTCCTCGATTTCCTCACGACCGGCGGGGCAGAGTAGGACTTTTACGTCTTTGAAGACTTCAATATAAATCCCACCGTATCCGAAAAACACCACCGGGCCGAAGGATGGGTCATGCCTGCCGCCGATGAACATGTCATACCCATCGCCTGCCATCTTCATGACCCTGACGCCCTGGAAACGGGCGTCGCTCTTGTAATTAATAAGGTTTTTCCTGATCTCTTCAAAACTCTCTTTCACTGACTGGTCGTCGCTCAATCCAATGATGACCCCACCTGCCTCTGACTTGTGGAGTGCGTCTGGCGATACCACTTTGAGTACCACGGGATAGCCAATTTTTTTTGAGATTGAAACCACTTTGTCCGCATCTTGCTCTACAGCCGATTCAGCTACTGATATGCCGTAACATGAAAGAAGTTCCAGGGTCTCCTCACCGATATCGCCGGGATGGTCTTTGACCCATTTTTTTGCAACGGCCGTGTCAATCTTGTCTGGCAAATGGTATTCCCTTGGTTTTTGAAGTTTTCTCATCTGGTAATCGCACTGTTTTTTGAGTGCGAACATCATCTCCTCAAAGCTGTCGAAGAGAGGGAAGTTAATGTTTTTCTTTATTGTTGATATTGTTCCGGATAAGCCAAAGATGCACGCCCCCAGCGGCTTGCCCGATGAGAGCATGGTGCCGGTAGCTTCCTTGGAGATGTCGGTATGGAACATTTTATAAAAAACATCCTCCCCACGTGGCATCTGGGGCCACTGACTCACGAACACGGCGCCGTCAACGTTATCGTTATGCATTACTTCATAAAATATCTTTGTATAGAGATTCGGATCATAGATGTCCCCCATGTCCAGGGGGTTCGAGAAATTAATGACACCGGCATTGGAGAAGCCTCTTAATCCATTGAAAAAGTCTTTACCGGGGTCAGCGAACCTGAAGCCAATCTTCTCGCACAGGTCCGCCATCATGACGGTTATGCCGCCAGCCGGGCTCATCATCATTAATCTGTTGCCCCGCATAGGAGGCAGATCGAAAGCCTTTGCGAGAGATATGAATTCATTGAGATGTGCTATCCTGATAATGCCGGCCCGAGCGAAGGCCGCGTCGATGATCTCATCATCGTTGGAGAGCGCTGCTGTGTGGCTCATGGCTGCTTTTCGTCCGGCGCTGGTGGTGTTTGACTTTAGTATGACGATGGGTTTATCGATCTTTTCAGCCGCTGACAGAAGCTCTTTCCCCCGGCTTATACTTTCGAGATACATGCCGATTATCTTCGTTTGCGGATCTCGGCCGAAATATTCCAGGAAATCAACCTCGTCCATATCAAGTTTGTTTCCGATGCTGGCGAATTTAGCCATACCAACATTTTCATCCATCATAAAATTCCAGAGCATGAGGCCAACGCCACCGCTCTGGGATATTATTGAGAGCCCGCCCTTGGGCGGGGGATAGGAGGGTACGAAAGGGAGGCAGAGACCGTTATCAGTGTTGGCCACGGTGACTCCGTTGGGACCCACGAACCGGATGCTGTGCCTATGGGCTTTTTCTATTAAAAGGTCGGCGAGCTTACTACCTTCCTGATTCAGTTCATTGAAACCGCCTGATGGGATTGCCATATGCCGGACGCCGAATTCACCGCATTCATCAACGATGTCCGGGATATATTTAGCCGGTACCAGGGCATAGACCAGATCTGGCACGATCGGGAGATCACCGACTTTTTTATACATTCTGATACCTTCAACTTCAAGATCTTCTGAGCGGGGATTAACCCCGAGAATTCGTCCCTTGTAACCCCAACGGATCAGGTTTTCCAGTACCAGGCGGGGTATGTTGTTCGCTTTTGAAGATAGGCCTATAATCGCAAGCGATTGGGGATAGTATATTTTTTCCATTTTTTTACCTCCAACAGATCATCATCGTTATCACAAATTGCTGTCTTATGAGATTTTTTACTTCAATTATCTGTATGAAGCGGCAAGCGTCGCTCAGAATGGTGGTTGTGATACTATTTTTTACAACCCGGTCGTTATACTTCATTAGATAAACATGCCGGCAATTAGGATTATCGGATATCTATTGATTTCCTGGCTTCATATAATAAGCATATCTATTGCCAAATCTGTATCAGAACATTTCGGTCTGAGAGGAAAAGTGTAGCCCCTCCTCTTTGTAAAAGACGCGCACTAAAACATCGTACCAGATTTATCATAGGTTATGAACAGTTCGAACAGTTTAATGAGGAAATCGATTCACAGGATGCCCTGCAGCGAGGATAGTTGCAATATGCGTTTTACATTTTCTGAACAGTTTATAATAGTCAGGTTTTTTTCAAATTCCTGGAGCTTTTTTTTAAGTGTCAGTAATATCCTTATGCCAGATGAATCGATATAATCAACTTTCCCCAGATCAATCTCAACGTTCTTTCCGTAACTGTGGATATTAGTGATCTTGTCACTAAAGGGCTTAATGGTGGTGGATTCCAGGTTGCCTTCAAGGCTAACTTTAACGGTGTCGTCAGTTTGGTTTATCTTTATCTTCATTACCGTCCCCTTTGGTAGATATCTGGAATTGAAAATGTCTGAATTATGGTATTTTTTTTGATAATATTATCCTAGACTTGTTGCATAACTACTCATAATTATTCATTTTTGCCCCCGCCGCCTCCGGCGGCGGGGGCAAAAATCACTGATTATTGAGTTTAACAACAAGTCTACTATAATATCCTTATTGTTATATGTCAACAATCTTTATAAGATGGAAGAAAGATGTCTGATTTTAACAGGCCCCTTATATACAGTAATACAGGAATCATATACTAACCTTTGGCGGAGGGTCTCGCACGGGATACATCAGCTATCGGGATTGCTAATATCTGCAATAAATTTACGTTAATGTAGATGAATTAAAATATTGTACTTTAACCGTTCCCAATAATTATTCAATACAATCAATATAGAACAAAATTCCCTATACCTAAGAGCTGCCCACCTGCAGTCCAAATTTCTACCATGTATTCACCAGTTCCTTCGAGGATTGTGTGACGAGACCATGTGCCGAATCCTTCTTTCCTGCCGCCATGGATTTCACTCAAACTTACAGTGAAAAGCCGCCTGCCATTGTGGTACCAAACGTGGTTTATTTTTTCTGCAAGACCCCGTGGTGCAAATATAGAAGAATAAAAGTACACTTCCGGAGTTATATCGATTTTTGATCTGTAGAAGGATTCCTTCGGCCTGAAAAGTTCAATATTGCGGCACGCAGTGGTATGGGTAAGCTTCAGCGGAGACGGCGGAATGATACTTCTCCCAAACCAAAGAAGTGCGAAGAAAAGAGCGATACCAAAGAGAAAAACGGTAGTATTTTTTTTATTCTTTAGAATGTCAATATGAGGATACACGAAAAGCACTACTGTCGTTGCTGCTACTCCACCAGATAGTAGCAGGCTGAATATGTTCCGCATGCCGAAAATTATCGGGAAGAGGAAGTTAAGAACACAGAAAAAAGTAAGGGCGTAAAACAGGGAACTTCGCAGCGGATGCTTGGCTATGAAACACTGGTACAGGTGGTACCAGCTTGCTATAACCGTTAGGCCCACTATTACCGGTGCAAAAAATATATTTCGCGATGGAAAAGTCATTGATTTGAAATAAAATGGGATCACGAAGAGCAGCATATTATTAAGAATAAAGATGAGGGCGGTGTCCCAGAAAATGGTAATGATGCCCTTGGTATCCTTTAAGAGATATAGCCGGAAGGTTATGTAAAAAAAAGCGAAGATCACCGAGACAATAGCTATCGGTACGTATTCAAATCCTTTTTTAAAGAGGAAGACAACAAGCAGGCTGATTACTAACGCAATGAACGGTTGGAACTTCATGATTCGTTGAAGGCCTGACGGCCATTGTGTGAAAATTGCACCAAGGTATAATAATAGTCCCTTTAATCCTGATGGGAATTCTACTCGAGACGGAAAGCCCTCGGTGTAATAGTTATGTATGATACGAATCATAGATGGTGATTAATAGAAAAAAGGCCGAAGATAAATTGTCAAACAGTATTTAAATTATAATTTTAACTACCGGCTATGCCGGTAAGTTTGGAAGAGTTATACCATTTATTAGTTTAAAAAAAATTAAGAAAAATAAATCCTCCTGAACAAAAAACAAGTTACAGGAGGATAAAATGGGTATAGACAAATTAGCACATGTAGTATGGGAATGCAAGTATCATATTGTAATTGTGCCAAAATACCGGTACAAAATTTTCAGTAGGGAAGTAAAAGAATCAATTAAAGATGAGCTTAAAAAGCTCTGTCTATGGATGCGGGTACAGATTATTGAAGGACATGTATGTAAGGACCATATCCATATGTGTATAACAATACCACCAAAAATGGCTGTTTCAGAGGTAGTAGGCACATTAAAGGGCAAAACAGCAATAAGGATGTTCAAGAAATTTCCCGAGCTAAGGAAGCAATATTGGGGCAGTCACTTTTGGAAGTCGACAGATGCGGCTTTATGAGAGCGTTCAGCATCTTGTAACCGTCTTTATTTATATGAAATGAATCAACGGCATATTCGCGTTTCATCTTTCTATTTTCAAGAAATATGGGGTCGCAATTGATAACTATATTATCCGACGAATTTTTTTTCATCAAGTGATAATTTACTTCATGTATGGCTTCCCTGGTGTTTTCAGACCAGACCGGCCATCGGGCAGGGCAGATCGTCGAGGCGGGGAAAATCGTGAGAACTACCGTCCTTATCCTCTTCCTGTGCAGCATCGAAATAATGTTGTCAAAATTAGACTTGCATTTTTCAATTATTGTTCTGTCTATCTCCGGCAGCGCGCCGATGCTGCTGCAATCGTTAACGCCGAGTTCGATGACCACGATATCCGGTTTCAATGATAATAGATCACGATCAATACGAAGAAGAGATTGTGCTGTCGTCTCGCCGGGCATCCCGCGGTTTATCAGCTCACACCGGGGCATGAGCGGTAGCGGTTTCCATTGATGAATCCGGGAATCTCCGAAAAAAACTATCCTGATCGCGCTGTTGCTTCCCTTTTGGGCGGTTCCGTTTTTATAAGAGTAAAATAAAGAGCCGGTCGGATCAATCTGATATTTTTTTTTCTGTTTATAACATTCAACAGCTATATGATATAGGGCAACATTTAAGGCGATTGACAATATGAGTAATGCCGAGATTGTCGGTAAAAAGAATTTTTGTCTCATAATAAAGTAATATTGCCGTATATGAAAGATGAACGAAGCCGTTATACGCTATGATGCATTAAAAATATTATGAGGCAATACTTGTCAAGAAAAGTTTAAGTTGACCGGTGAGTGAGTTGCGTGCTCATCCTGAGCCCCCGCTTATAGCAATCGGGCCAAATCCCGAAGTTCCGAAACGATTATTTGCTGCTTTAGTAGTCTATCGCGGCTCCATTATTTTCTGGTGGATTACCTGCATTATAATAATAATTATTAGTAAATGTTTCAGGTGCGGGACCGTCATATGCAATAGGGCCAAATCCAATTTTTTCAAATCTATTATTGATGACCCTTATATGACTTCCATATCCATGAGTATTCATGTTCAAAACTATACAATAATTGGGCGTATGGAGATAATTTCCTTCAATGGTTACATTATCAATAGCCCCCTCCCATGCTTGTATGAATAATGAACCAGAAGTATTTATCAAACTTTCAAGGTAATTATTTTGAACTAGACAAAGAGAACCGCCGAAATTCCTGATCGTCATGGATTCACCATGAGATGGTTGCGATGGCGAACCAAAATTGCCACCCCGTAACCCATGAATATAATTCTGGATTATACTGCTATTCATGGAATCATGATGAAAAAGTCCGATGCCATCACCCATGCCGTATATGTTATTATTGTGTGCGATTATTCCACTTCCCCTTATCGCAAAATCAGCATATATATAAGGGTCTGTAACTGCTGTACCGTCTATATCACAATTCGTAATAGTAGTTGGACTTGTTGCCCATTTTCCAACAGTGGGATCATATGTAAAAATAATTGACCCAAGATGTTGGGATCCGGTAGGCTGTATCCAGCAACGATCTATTGTTATTCCGCCATTGTAAAGCCATAAGGCTCCGGTAATTTTCTGCATAGAAATTGTAGTATTTGCTGCGGGAGCGATAGGGCCTGTATATAGTGGCAATGAATTTTTATCGATTCCAACACCAGCAAGTCCAGTATTCGTCTCATTGAGCTGCCAGCCCATCAGCG
>Ga0154692_110_pt1 | contig 32890 bp, 33 predicted proteins | sample Rifle2008BG13ft_FD_116121 | JGI IMG/M metagenome (GOLD analysis project Ga0154692, IMG submission 116121) | Spirochaetes bacterium RBG_13_51_14
GTCCTCCTCGTCGCCCCAGAGGGAGATTCCCACCATCATGTCGGGGAACCGGTCCCGCGGCACCTTGATGATGCCGTTGGTGGCGCAGTAGGTGGGAATGCGCCGGAAGAATGCCTCCACCCGGTCAAGGTAAAGGGTCGGCTCGCCGCCGATGAGAATGGCGAGATTGACTCCGCGCTCCTTTTCCCTATCGACGAATTCTTCCCACTTGCGGATATCGGGTTCGTCCGGGGATTTTTTGTGTTCGTCCGAAGAGAAAAAGAAGCAGCCCTTGCACCGGAGGTTGCAGTTATTCGTCACGTCGTAAATGGAGCTCCGGATGTTGAGCTTTGATATTCGCTTATATCGTTCATACCATTCTTTATCCAGTAATGAACTGACGGTATTCATGGTATACTCCTCATGTGTTTTCCCGGTCCGGCGGCGGATACTCGGCCGCGTTTCTACAGTTCGAATCCGGGTGGCGGGGTCATGCGCTCCAGGAGGTTTTTCCCCTTGTCGTAGCCGACAACCCAGACCGCGAGGTACGTGTCAACGTAGTCGAGCCACGCCTTGAAGGTCTCCGGGTCCGACGCGTGGCGGTAGAGACGCGCGGTGACCACGGCGCTTCCGGACGCGTAATGGCGGCAGTCGGCGCAGTCGGTGTCGGGCACGCAGCAGGACGCGCTCCGGTCCCAGGAGAGGTCGGTCCGGTACTGGCGGAAGGATCTGCCCAGTCCGATATCGGTGGACGGGTTCATCCGGGGATAGGAACAGCCGAAAAGGTCATGGAGGCCCAACCGATGGGTGTGCGCAACGACATTGTACGGAGAAAAGAGAACATGATCCGGATATGCGGCCAGAACGTCCATCATCGCTTTTCTCGCGAACGAAAGCGACGCGTTGTCATGGCGGAGGGTTCCGGCGTAGCCCACCGGCGCGGAGAAAATATTAAACGTGACCCTGCACTCGTGCCGTGAGAGTGTCTCCATAACGTCGTATATCTCGCCGATATTATCCCGCGTGAACGTGTAAACGAAGACCGCGCGGGAGTCGCCCTCGTAGTTTTCAATCTGCCGTTCCAGCAGGTGTTTCGCGTTCCGCACACGACGGCTGGTATCGTCGTTGCCCCACACGGAGATGTGGATCTTGTATCCCACCGATTCCGGTATCATCTTGAAGCCGTTGGTGGCGATGCTGCCGAGAGGAATAACATCGTAGCAGACCCGGCACAGCTCCGGGACCAGGGACGGCTCCGCGCCCGCCAGCACCACATAGGTAATGCCCCGTTCTTTTTCCGCCTTCATGAGGGCGCGCCAATCCACCGGATCGCTGTTATCACCGGTGAACTGCTTTTCACCCTCGTAGTAGTAGCACCCGTCGCACCGGATGTTGCAGCGGTTGGTCATGTCATACGTGGATTCGCGGAGGAAAAAGTAACGGCGCACCTTTTCCCACCGCTCCCGGATCGCCGGATCCGCTATGATTTTTGAAAATTTCATTGTATGTTTCTGGACGATATTTTCAACGGAAGGCTTTTCTGCGCGTTTAATATTCATGGTTTAACCCATTCACATACGACGATATTTTTTACTCAATGTACTAAATATTTATAGTTCCTTCAACTTTTCATCAATATATTCCGCGATTAATCTCACGGTCTTCAGCTTCGGGTAATCGTCTTCATCGATGGTCACGCCATACTCGTCCTGAAGAACCAGCACCACCGTTGTAAGGTCCATGCTGTCGATTCCCAGTTCGTCGATGAGATCGACCTCCGGATCAAAGGTTTCCGGGGTCACGTCCTCCAGCTTCAGCTCGTCGATAAGAATTTCCGCGACGCGAAGAATCAATTTTTTTTCCGCCATGTATGTTCCTCCATTGAAAGTTGCGTGGTCAATGCTATGAGCGGGTGCGCGGTGCCGTCGCCATCAGACCGTTGCACGCGATCTGACCGTTACACAACACCCTGAATTTGTACACGGACGGATCGTGTTTATCCGGCGTTACCGTCACTTGCAGGGTGTCACCGGGCCGGACAAACTGCCTGAATCTCACTCTGCTTATTCCTGAAATGGCAATATCCCTGCTGTTTCTTTTCGCATGTTCCTTAAGCACATCGGAAACGATGGCGATCTGCGCGATCCCGGGAAGAATAGGCGAACCGGGGAAATGTCCGTCGAACCATAATGAACCTGTCTCAAGCCTTGTTTCCGCTGAAATGCCGTGCGCGTCGGTTTCCGTAAGGTTTTTTAAAAAATGCCAGAGTTCATTCATTCCCGTGTATCCGCTCTCTACCCCGCCATTGAGTTGCTGATGTATATCAAGATGCTTCCACAAGCCAGGTTATACGATTATCTGTATGATAGATTTTTATATTGAACCGCGCACGGCTTGCAGACAGCGGCTTTTACTAAAATCAAAGGCCATATCGATGTCAAGAAAAAAAACATCACTGATCCCGGCGCTCCTTAATTGCCAGCGCTTCCGCGAGCATTCCGCCGGCAAACCCGCATTTCAGGACATGCGTGGAAACCTTTTCAGGACGAAAGCCCGCCGCGGCCAGCGATTTCCTGATGCGGCGTTCTGTTCGCGAGTGCAGCCAGACTCCCTGCCGCATTGCGTTTCCGACCTGGGTGAAGAATCGAAAAAAGGAACGGTGCGCGGTGGTGAAATAGAAAGCCCCGCCCGGTTTGATGCATGGCGATATTTTATTGAACAGCGAGCCCAGGTCGCCCACGTACTCAAAGCATGAGAAGGAGCAGATAACGTCATACCCGCCGTCGAGTTCCATTGTCTCAATATCGCCGGTCCGGACGATGATGTTTGACAGCTGCTCGGCCGATTCTTTTTGTTTCAGCACCGCAGCCATGTTCTCGGACAATTCGACCGCCGTGACTTCCCGGCAGTGCCGGGCTATGGCACGGGTAAAGAGGCCGGTGCCGGCGCCGATTTCCAGCACGCGGTGTTCCGGCGTCAGCAGCTTTAAAAAATGTTCATTGAACAGTTCTCGTTCTTTTCTGTAGATCCGGGAGCCGCACCGCTCCGCGTCATAGCAGCCGGTGATACTGTCGTAAAAAACCGACGCCGGGCCGGCGGCCGCCGATGAAGAGTCCGCCGGCTTCATGATCGGACGGCCGATACAGTCGGACAGGGGAATCACCGCGATGCCCCTGGCTTTCAGTCCGTCGAGGACCGCGCTCACTTCATCGAGCCATGCGCGGACGTTAAAATTTCCGCCGGGAGCGACGTCATGCATGAGAATAATATCGCCCGGTTTTACGCGCCGGAGGATTTTTTTCGACAGGTTCCTGATGCGCCGGTTGCCGGCGTCGCGGGCGCGGCAGCTGAAATTGACGCAGTACAATCCCGATTCGAGGAGCACGCGCCAGAGCCGGGGGTTCGTAATTCCGGCTGGAGGCCTGAACGCGAAGGACGCAATGCCCGATTCCAACAACACCTCCCGGGTTTTGTTTATTTCTTCGCGCAGCGTATCTGTTTTTTTTAGCATGAGCAGCGGCGAGTGGTGGTACGAATGATTGCCAACGCTGTGTCCGCGGGAGAGTATCTCCCGCATCAGACCGCGGTGCAGGGTCGCGCGCCGGCCGGTAACGAAAAAAGTCGCTGGAACGCCCTGTTGTGCCAGCAGGTCCAGCAGAGCCGGCGTGGTGTCCGGGTCAGGGCCGTCGTCGAAGGTAAGGGCAACCGCGCGCGAGTCCCTTTTGCCGCGGCTTACAATTGGAAGGTAGAAGCTCAGCCGTGGAAAAAAGGGAGCCACGAAGCAAGTGATGAGAAAAAGCGCCAGTGGGATTCCCGCACAACGGATATCGATAAAGGCCAGAATGATGGCCGCCTGGAGCGCGACGAGTCCCGCCAGGTGCGCCGGGGCCAGGGGAACGATTGTGGGACCCCTGCTCATCTGATCATGTGCTCCCAGAGCGGGCCGGTATGGCCCTGTTTGTGCAGGCGCGAGATCAGGCGGGCGGCCCTGCTTCCGCCCGTTCCGATGAACCAGTTTTCCTTTCCCTTCGCGAGATCGGCGACGATGCGGTAGATCTCCTCGCTGCTGATGCTCCGGGACTGATAGAAGACCGGTTCCAGCAGGTCGTCGGATTTGGATATCTGGCCCTCCTTGAGCGCTATGTCGTAAATCCGCGTGTTCGGGTAGATCCTGATACCGCAGAAGAAAAAGATAACGGTTTTCTCAAGCCGCTCCGCGTTTCGCAAGGTCTCGTCGAGCGTATCCCGGTTTTCGCCGGGCCCGCCCAGGAGGATGTAATGGGCAGCGTACAGGCCCGCGTCCAGCGCGGCCGCGTGCGCGGCGAACACGTCATTGATGCTGAAGGGCTTCCGGTACGCGGCGAGCATCGGACCTGAGAGTGATTCCGTCCCGAACTCGGCGTGGGTCATGCCGGCGTCATGCATGACGCGGTAATAGTCATCCGGAGGCTTCGTCGGCGCGAAAAAGGCGCCCCAGGGAATTGAGAGGCCCTTCTTTTTAAAGGCGCGGGCGACCTCGGCGCTGTGCTGATAGGATCCGTTAAACACTGAATCGGTTATGAAAAAATACTTAGCGCCGGCACGCTCAAGAGCGAGGGCGGTGTCAGCCACTTCATCCGCCGGGATGAGCCGAAACTCCGCGCCTTCTATAAAGGGGTAGGTGCAATAGATGCAGGTGTAGCAGCACCCGCGCTTGGTCTGCAGGTTGAGCATTCCGCCCCGGGCGATGTAATAGTGCGCGTGAGCGCCGCCGTCAAACTTCCTGTGAAATTCCGTATCTAGAGGAGCGGGCACGGCTTCCGAGGAAGCCCCGGTTATGACCCCGGGAATGGCGGCGGCGTTTCCACCCGTTTCGATCGCGTCAAGGAGCAGGGAAAGGCGTTCTCCTTCGCCGATGATTCCGTAGTCGGCCTTCAGTATATCCATCAATTTTTTCGGGAAGATAGTGAACCCGCTTCCGCCGAGAACAATCGCGGCAGTGGAGTGTCTGCGAATGGCTTCCACCAGATTCCGGTAGATCGGGATAAAGCTCTTCGTGTCATGGGAATCAACGTTGTCGATATTCCGCAACGAGAGGCCTATAACGTCGGGGACGAAGTCATTGATGATGCTGATGAGGGGATCCATGCCCTTCATGATATTGATGTCCGCGATCCGTACGATGTGCCGGCTCGAAAGCGCGGCGGTGACGTAGTCGAGTCCCAGGGGATAGACATAGTAGGGGGTTCTCACGGTGTTCGCCGATATGAGCAGTACTTTCATAACGGCCCGGCAGTAATTTCAATAGCGGTTATGAAGCTGCCGAGGCCCAGGAGAAGAATTCCCTTTCCGCCGAGGGAGCATTCGGTGCCGCCCGCGAGGGCCTCCGGAATGGCGCCTTCTCGCGCCAGCCGCGCGGCTATCGCCGCGGCAGCTGCCGAGGCGGAGGGGAATTCTCCGATGAAAGAGCGGTAGTCGATGACCGGGCCGGTGAAGGCGGATATGTTCAGGAATTCATGAAGCTGTTTGTCACCTGCAGATCGCTCCCCGGCCGGTATGCCGGCGAAGAGTGCGGCGTACGATGCGTTAATTCTTTCGGGTCCGCCCAGGGATTGAACCAGCGAATCGACAGCGGAAGAATTGACGCGTGCATTCCCGAAGAAGAGCGGCGCCATTCCGATGCCGGCCGGCGACTCGGCAGCGCGCAGACAGAGGGCGCCGCCGCCGTCGGAATGCTCCCGGGAGGCGCGGACCGATCCGTCGAACAGGGGCGACAGGGTATCATGATGCTCGTCCGCGCCCATGAGTAAAAGGACCTCGCCGTACGCGGCTGTCAGGGAGGCGGCGTACAATGCCTGCTCGAAAGAATAATCTCCGCCGGTGGCGGTGATATTGGCGCCGGTCGCCTTGAGCCAGATGGCGGCCTGTCCGGCCGGTGCGTTGTGCACCGATCCAACGAAATCGGTGGGGCTGACGAACTGTTCGTTTGATTCAAACAGCTTTGACAGGAAATCGCCGGTTTCCGAGAGCGGACCCAGGCCGGTGCCGAAAAATATGGATGATATCGTTATCCCGGCCCCGGCGAGTTCGCGCGCTTCCATGGCCATCGAGAGTACGATGCGCGGCAGCCGTTTGAGCCTCCTCACCTCACGCGCGGGGAGCTTTTTCGAGATATCCGCCAGCGGAAGCGCACCACGGCAGCTTTTTCCTACCTGTAGATTCCGGAGCGTCGTGTCCATGTCTCCGGCGCCGGTAATGCAGGTGCTTCCCAGCACTTCAAATCGGAATGAGTGCTGCAGCGCCGGCCTTTCACGAGCTGCGCCTGGTTTCGACAGCACCAGGCAGGCGTTGTTACCGCCGAAGCCGAAGGAATTGGAAAGGACCGTGGAGATTTTTTTATGGAGCGGTTGAAGCACCGGTTTGAGTTTCAGCTCCGGGTCCGGTTCGACGCAGCCGGTGTTTGCCGGGATGAGGCCCTCCCCGATGACAATGGAGCTGATGACCGCTTCGATGGCGCCGGCCGCGGCGAGTGAATGGCCGGTCGCTCCTTTCACCGACGACAGTGGCGGGATCGCGTCCCCGAACAGCGCCCGGACAGCCCGAGCCTCGGCCAGGTCGTTATCCAGGGTGCCGGTGCCGTGGAGGTTGATATATTCAATGTCCGAGGCTGATATGCCCGCGTTTCCGATGGCGCTCTTCATGGCGGCCAGCGCCCCATCGCCCTGAGGGTGGGGGGCCGCGGGGTGGTACGCGTCGCAGGAGAGCCCCCCGCCGAGGATCTCGGCGATGGCGCCGACGGGTCTGGATTCGGCGGCCTCAAGCAGGAGCATGGCCGATCCCTCGGCCACGGTCATGCCGCGCCGGGACCGGTCCAGGGGCCGGGAGCCGGCCGGGTCGATGAGCTGAAGGGAATTAAACCCGTAATAGGTAAGCCGGCACAGGGCGTCGGCTCCGCCGGCGAGAACGCGCCGCGCCCTGCCGGACCGCAATAGCTCAAAGGCAAGTATGATCGCTGCGGTGCCGGAAGAGCAGGCCGTGGTGACGGTGATGACGAGTCCTTCGCAACGGAAAACGTCGGCGCAGTATTCAGCCACCGAGGAGGTTGAATGATAGCGGTACGGACCGGAATCTTTCTCCCCGTTCTTCAACAGTACTTCGGTGCGAGGCATGCCCCCGGTGGTTGTGCCGATGATGATGGCGTCCGGTATGATGTCCCTGCCGGCAAGGGCTTCCCGCGCGGCGGTGATGGCGAGTGTGTGCGTCCGTGGCAGGTCGACCGCCTCCCCAAGTCCGGGGATTTCGCCTGTCGGAAAGTTATTGCCCGGCGATGCAGGGAACAGGCTGAGCGGCTTTATCCCGGAACTGTTTTTCTTCAGGGCGTCGTGATGTGCGGGAATGCCGATTCCGAGCGAGCTGGCGATTCCCATCCCGGTGATATAAACCCCGACGCTGTTCAATACCGCTACCCCTTGCGATTCTTGATGATATGTTCTGCGAGGGTTATGAGTGTGGCAAAAACTTTTTGTCCAAGTTCCTTATTGTCGATCTTCACGCCGTATTCCCGGTCGATCATCATGGCGAGCTCCAGAATGTCGATTGAATCAATGCCGATGGTACCTCCCACGAGCCGATCGTCTTCCTTGAAGTCGTCGGGAGTGATGTCGATCAGGTCCAGCGCATCGATTATTTTTTCCTTCAGTTCAACAATCAGTTCTTCCATTCAATTCCTCAGTAATGGCATCTAAACCGTGCAGGACCGATTGAGCGTGTCTTCAGGTCTATGAAAGTATGCGTTGTATATTTCCAGATATGAGACCCATCAGGAGACGCGGCCCGGGAGTATCATTCCTTGATACATCAGCCTCTCCGTGCTGTTACCCTCTAGAGCGGCATACCGTACGGAAAGCTAAAAAAGCACCCAAATAATATTTAAAGGATACTTTTGGCATATAACCGGTATGTCAAGATATTTTTATTGACACCGATCCGGCGATAAACCTAAGGTATCGTACCACAACCAGCCGGTTAATTCAGCATGTACGACATCGAGAAATTGATCCCTCATCGCGGCAGAATGAAGCTCGTTGGCGACATCATCGAAATCGATGATGACCGGTGCGTTACCGCGTCGATCGTATCCAATGAATGGCCGCTGCGCGCGGATGGATACGTCGATGCAATTATTTTGATAGAGCTGACGGCTCAGACCGCCGGCGTTCATTTCGGCTGGGATGAGATGAAGAGGGGAAAAGAGAACGCCGGCACGGTGGGATGGCTGGTGGGAATAAAGAACGCCATGTTGTACCGCGACCGGATCGCCGTGGGATCAAACATTGTGATCTCGATTGAGGACCGGAAGAGCGACGATACCTACGCCGAGATAATCGGCACGGCGCGGGTTGAGTCAGAGGTCATCGGGGAAATAATGCTTCAGGTCTTCCGGCCCGAAACGACACATCAGCAGGGAGCACCGTCATGAGCGAAGAATCAAACAGCCGCGTCGCCATTGTCACCGGCGGGAGCAGGGGGATCGGACGCGCCATAGCCCTTGAGCTGGCACGCACCGGCTACTACGTCATCATTAATTACCGTTCCAACGATCAGGCCGCAGCCGACACCCTGGACCAGATAAAAGCGCAGGGCGGCAGCGGCGAGATCATGAAGTTCGATGTGGCCGATTCCGCGGAAGCGGAGCGGGCGCTGGACGATATCATGAAGCGTTTCGCCGCGATTGACGCGCTCGTGAATAACGCCGGCATCGCCGCGGACAACCTTTTTCTCATGATGCCCGAGGCAGACTGGGACGCGGTCATCGCGACCACGCTCAAGGGTTTCTACAACATGACCAAGCCGGTTCTCAAAAAAATGCTGCGCCAGAAAAAGGGATCGGTGGTTTCCATCGCCTCGGTGGCGGGGATGATCGGCAACAAGGGACAGGCGAATTATTCAGCCGCCAAGGCGGGCCTCATCGGTGCGAGCCGGTCAGTGGCTTCGGAGATAGCAAAAAAAGGCATCCGGGTCAACGTGGTGGCTCCCGGCCTCATCGAGACCGATATGATAAAGGACGCCCCGGTCGAGTTGATTAAGAACATCATTCCCATGGGCAGGATCGGCAAGCCGGAGGAGGTCGCGAAGGTGGTGCGGTTCCTCTGCTCTGACGATGCTTCGTATATCACCGGCCAGGTGATATCGGTCAACGGCGGAATGATATAAGAATAGTACCCCCTCCCTTGATGGGAGGGGAAGGGGAGGGAAAATTCCCGGAAAAAGTTAAAATGAATAAAATATTTTGCAGCCCAATAAAACTAATGGCAATCATGCTTCTCTCCACATCGCTCCTGGGCTGGGGCGATTCATGGGACCAGATAAAAAAGACCGCGAACACCATAACATCGGTGCAGGCAGAATTCACGCAGAAAAAGCACCTTGAGATACTGGCCCGGCCGATGGTTTCAAAGGGGAAATTTTATTTCAGGGCTCCGCGATCATTGCGGTGGGAATACACATCGCCCCTGCGGAGCGTCCTGCTGATGCACGGCGGAACCGTGACGCGGTATGTTAAAAATGACGAACAAATAATCAAGGATTCTTCCGCGCGGCTGCAGTCAATGCAGGTCATCATTCAGGAAATTGCCCTGTGGATGAAGGGAACCTTTGACGCGAACCCCGCGTTCAAGCCCTCCCTCATGCCGGGAAGGAAAATAGTGCTCACCCCGCGGGATAAAGCCATGGCTGATATCATCCAGCGCATCGATCTGCAGCTCTCCGCCACGCCCGGCGTGATACAATCGGTCGTCATCTATGAAAGCCGGACCTCTTATACCGTGCTCGATTTCACGCGGGTGACGCTGAACGCCGCGGTTCCCGATTCCCTTTTCAAGGAATTGTAATGAGGCCGGCCATTGCCATTGTTGCGTTGCCCGTAATCATCGCCTGCGCCGGCCTTCCGCGGATAACTCCAGCAGCCGAAAAGGAAAAAGCGGATATCGCGCGAAGATGCGGATGCCCGTACCTGAACGGGCGATACCGCCTGGTTCATACGATACAAGGCACGCTTCCGGGGGGGATGGCGGCTGCGATGATTGGCATAACGGTTGCTGCCGCGGATACCGGCCGGCTCCGCTGTACCCTCATGTCCATTGAGGGCCTTGTGCTCCTGGACGCCGATTATGACGGGGCGCTGGTCATTAACCGCGGAATCGGACCCCTTGCCTCGCCTGACCTGGTCATGGGCATGATCCGGGACATCAAGCTCATGCTGTTCAGGCCGGCGGGGGCAGTTGCCGAAATCGGGGCGCTTCATGACGGAAGCGGCATCTGCCGGTATCGAACTGACGGCGGCATGTTGGATGTGGTGCTTATGAACGGCGGCGACACCGAGGTGTTGTCATATGACTCGTCCTCGCGAGTGTCGCGCACGGTGCGGTTCTCCGATTTCCGCAGCGACGGCATTCCGCGCAGGATTGAACTTTCAGCTACCGGTCTTTTCAGCTATTCCCTTCGTCTTGATCTGATCGAGGCGGAGCAGGTGCGGCCATTGAATTAGCGAATTATGGGACCACGCCTTTACTGATCTAGTCCGTGTTTATAACCTCCGACCAAAAAATAAGTCCGTCTTTATAAACCCAGTTGACAGATGTTTGATCCTATGATTATATTTATTTCTAATATATTGCATTTAAAATTATTTTTCAACCGTCCGGACGGAATTATATTAAGTGCTTTACTATTTAGAATAGAAATTTCAGATTGTACGTATAGGCCGGTTAGTGGGTTAAAAATCCGAAGGGTGTCAAGAATCCTTTCTTATGATGTTCACTCATAGTGTATAATCGATCTGATAATTCGGTGCTGAATAGGGCGTAGATTTTTGATAATTAATGTTGAGGAGATATAACGAAAGGGGCTATAATCGCTTGACTAAAGGGGAAATATCTTGGGCGAGATTCGAGTAAAACTGTACGGCGCTCTGTGCCTGATTCCAGAAGTAAAGAAAGATAAAGACCGTATAAAAAACGGAGTGCCGATGATTATCAATGAACCGACAAACGTCAGGGATGCTTTAAAACTGCTGGATATACCGATAAAAAACGTTAACATCGTCTGTATAGGCAAAGATCAGGTGATGTTAGATAAAGAACTGAAAGATGGCGACATCCTGCATGTCTTTCCGATAATGGGCGGAGGATAACGAACACGCGAGATTAATCCCGGCCATAAATATAAAACAAAATAAGAGATTATTTGTCTCGGCTGAATAGCCTTACAGACACTTTTTAATCTCAGATTTATTATTATCAAGATGTTGGGAAAGTCTTATATTACAGTGATATACCCATATCCATAGAGAAATATTCTAACTTGATTTAAGGCTCTTTTATTTTCTTTTCAAAGAGAGCATAGAGGAGGTAATATGAACTGTGAAGCAGGTTATGCGAAAAGGTTGCTCGAAGTCGATCTTTCACAGGGAAAAATACAAAAAACGCCGCTGGATGAAACGTTGTTAAAGACCTTTCTGGGCGGTGGAGGTCTGGCGGCAAAACTGTTTCTGGACCGTTTCTCTCCAGATTTGGATCCACTGTCCAGGGAAAATCCATTGATCGTGATGACAGGTCCGCTGGTAGGCACCCTGCTTCCGGGATCCTCCCGGTTTGCAGTTTGCGCACGTTCCCCACTGACCGGATTTTGGGGAATCGGGACGTGCGGAGGGAATTTTGGACCTGAGCTGAAGTTTGCCGGCTATGACGGCATCCTGATCGAAGGGATGGCAGAAAAGCCCGTGTACCTGTTGATAGATGACGATACAGTGGAGCTTAGGAATGCCGCGGATCTGTGGGGTAAGGATTTATATGAAGTTACGGACCTTTTAAAGCAAAGGCACGGTGAAAAGAAAAAACCGAAGATTTTGGCAATCGGTCCGGGGGGCGAGAACAAGGTCCTGTACGCGGCGATTGGAAACGACTATGGTCATTATATCGGCAGGACGGGGATGGGCGCGGTTATGGGCTCGAAAAATCTGAAGGCCATTGTGGTTTCGGGAACCGGGAAAGTATTGCCGGCCCTTGCCGAAGAATACAAAGAGGTCAGGGCGAGGGTCATAGAGAAATGTAATGAATCCGCGGTCGCCCAATCTTTGAAGAGCATGGGCTCTGCGGTAAATGTTGATCTTGGCATGATGACAGGGGATGTACCGATCCGGAATTGGAGGCAGGGAGAATTTGAAGGATCGGGCAAGATCGGCGGCCCTACCATGACAGCGGATTATTTGACTAAAGGACACGCATGCTATGCGTGCCCGATTGCATGCAAGCGGGTGGTCAAGGTCGACAATGGACCCTATCAGACCAACGAGGGACCGGGGCCGGAATATGAGACAATTGGTTCGTTCGGTTCCTATATAGAAAATGATAACCTTGAAGGGATCATCAAGGCCAATGAACTTTGCAACCGATATGGGATTGATACCATTTCAACTGGGGCAACCATTGCATTTGTTATGGAGTGCTTTGAGAAGGGTATCCTGACAACGTCTGATACGGACGGATTGGAGGTGAAATTTGGAGATATTGACGTAGCGCTGAAACTCGTGGAAAAGATCGCCTTTCGTAAGGGGATCGGCGATCTCCTTGCTGAAGGTTCAGTAAAAGCAGCACAAAAGATTGGAAAAGGCGCAGAAGCGTTTACCGTGGCGGTCAAAGGACTGGAATTGCCTGCCCATGATCCGCGAGGGTTTCATGGAATGGGCCTTGAATACGCTGTCGGGTATCGGGGTGCTTGTCATCTCCAGCACATGACGATGTATATTGAACAGGGGATGAACATATATGAAGGAGTTGGTTTAGAGAGCGATTATGTTGGACAAAGCAGTGACGGCAAGGCAAAAATGGTCTTAATATCCCAGAATATGGGTGTTCCCTTAAGTTCGGCCTGCCTCTGTGTATATGTCTATGCCTGTATAGCACCTCAGGATCTTGTGGATATGATCCATGCAGTGACCGGGTGGGATTTCAGACTGAAAGATCTTCTAAACATCGGCGCTAGGATATGGCTGCTGATGCGCGGTCTGACCAACCTTATGGGCGCAAGATCACGTGATGACAGGCTGCCGAACAATGTTATGATGCCTCTTGATAACGGCGGGGCAGCTGGATCAAAACTGGATCTCGATAAAATGCTGAAAGAGTACTATGAAATGCGCGGTATTGATTCTAATGGCATTCCCAAAAAAGAGGTGTTGGAAAACGCCGGTCTGCATGATCTGGCAGTCAGACTTCATGGCGGTACGTGATAATCTCGTTTATTGTTGATGGCGGCTGGCCTGTTGATCAGGTCGGCATTATTAAATATTAAAAAGGGAGGATGGAGTATGGCTTATACGTATGGAACACCGGAATGGGAAGAAGCTTTTAAAAAAATGACAAAAGAGAGGATTGAAGCCAAGTCAAAGCCCTTCATTTATTTTTCACCTGAATGGGTTGGACTATGGGAAAAGCTGCTTCAAGGTGATGCGAAATACAAGGAAGTGGCCAAGGACTGGGAAGGCGTGGTCGTCTTGCACGTGCTAAAAAACCCCGATTGTGGCGTCGATCAGGATATGTTTATACACATGGATCTCTGGCACGGAGACTGTCGGGCCATACGTTACGTTCCGTCTGAAGTCGGGAAAAATGCCGCTTATGTGGTTACCGGCACCATTGAGCGTTGGGTATCAGTTGGTAAAAAAGAGCTTGATCCGACCAAGGGGATGATGCAGGGAAAGCTCAAACTGAAGGGAGATCTTCCGACTATCGTGCGCAACGTCAAGGCCGTCTTACGCCTGGTTGAAACAAGTGCGGAAGTTGGAGGCAAATTTCCTACTGAGTTGAGCCCGGAAGAGGTAGAAATATTTAGGAAAATGATTAAAGATATGACCACCAAGTTCAGTATTACATGAAATCAAGCGTAGATACTATCAGATACAGATATAAATCCGTTCCTTCTGAATTTAGAGTGGACCTCCAAGATGGAGTGATTGTGTGCCCGCTTGGCCGGGTGGCCGCTTTGACAGGCTTGTTAAGGGCTCATTTGCGCAACCACACAAGGCTTATGGCTGCAAAGGATTTAATAAACTAATGGGAGGTATGCTATGGCGTACGACAGGGATCTTTCCTTTATCTATCGCAATCCGACGAAACTGGTGTTCGGAGAAAATTCAATAAATGAAGTGGAACAGGAGGTAGTCAGTCTTAAATGCAGCAAGGCATTTGTAGTGACCGACAAGGGTGTGGTTGATGCCGGATTGACCGGCCGGGTGGAAAAGGTGTTGGGCAAAAAACATGTCGGAACGTATGACAAATGCACCCAGGACTCCGGTCTTCATCTTATAAATGAAGCGGCCGAAATCGCAAAGAGCAAAGGCGCCGATATTCTGGTGAGCGTTGGCGGCGGAAGTGCAATAGATACTGCGAAAGGAATGGCCATTGTTTTGAAAGAAGGTATAAAAATTCAGGACCATACGGGTTATCAGAGCCTGTCGCGCCCGCAAACTCCGCACATCGTCATTCCCACCACCGCAGGCACGGGAAGTGAAGTCACTTACTTCGCGGTAGTCAAAGATTGGGAACAGAACAGAAAAATTGAAATTGGCGAAGATAATATTATTCCAAATGTGGGCATCCTCGATCCGACCATGACGGTGGGATTGCCCCCCCAGCTTACCGCCACAACCGGCATGGACGCTTTCTGTCATGCTCTCGAATCCATCCATGCAAACCAGTCCTCACCCGTGGCCGACGCCATGGCCATTCATGCCATACAATTGATCGTGGAATATCTCCCACGATGCGTTGAGAATGGCAAGGACCTTTTTGCCCGGGGCCAACAGTTATTGGCATCCACAATGGGCGGGATCGCCTTCTGCAATGGGCAGATAGCCCTGGTGCATGCCATGGCGCATACGGTGGGGGGCCTGTTCAAAGTGCCGCACGGATTGGCCAATAGTATTCTCCTTCCGCATGTCGTTCGATACAACATGGATGCCTGTGGCGATAGATATGCCGTGGTTGCCCGCGCCATGGGTCTGGATATGAAGGGGATAAATGATGAAAATGCCGGTGAGGCGGTGGCCAATGCCATAAGCGCATTAACCAGGAAAATGGGAGTGCCCCAGAAACTGCGGGATGCTGGTGTTCCTGAAAGCGGTCTGGTCAAGGCGTCTGAAGTCACCATGACTATGGGAGGAGTGGTATTTAATCCCAAGCCAATCAGCGACGCAAATGAGGTCCTTGGCGTGTATAAAAACGCGTGGTAAATTTGAATCGGAAATTGTGAAATCGATCGTGTGAGGGAGGGAATATGGCTAAGATCAATTTTGCTAAAGGAGCTAAGAAAGCTGGGCTGGCCGTGATGATGGCGGACATGATCAAGGCGAACCTGAAACAAAAGCCCGAAAGAGAGAAAGATTTAAATGCCTTAAACGGAAATATTTACTTACATGCAGAGGACGCTGAAGTCGATATGACCATGGTTTTCAAGAATGGAAGTCTGACCGTCTACAGAGGCAAAGTCGGGGATCCAATGATCAGCATTGCAGCGGACTCTGTCACTTTACTTGACTTGGCCAATATAAGCATCAAATTCGGCTTGCCTTTTTATTTTGATGCGAGGGGTCTGGCGATTCTTTGGAAACTTCTGACGCGCCAACTCAAATTAAAAGGCCTGATTACGCACCCGATAGCGCTTACCCGTTTCACAAAACTCATGTCTGTCAGATAGTATCAGAAGATCAGTGATACATGGAGCGACCGGCTGAGAAAACAGTTATTTTGTTAATTGGAGGATCGAATCATGCATTTTCAAAAATGTATCAGCTTCATTGTATTGGTTTTTCTTTTGTCCTGTAGTTCTACTTTCAAGGTCGAGACTGATCCTTTGGATAACACAAAGATCATCACCTATGAAACAAAGCTGGAGACAGTCCGCGGATTATTGGGTAATCATTATATCCAGCTTGTCAAAAGCTCTAAAAATGATAAAAATGCAGCAGTAAAAATGAATATGAAATTCTACGGCTATTATAAAGAAAAGGCGAGCAAGGATTATATAGAGTTGAACATAGATGATGTGATGCACAAACTGCCTGTTGAGCTTACTGAAAGTTACACCTCGGCCAGCGGTTGCGAGAAACTTACCGAGGAAGCAATAACGACATATGATGAAAAGCGGCTCTGGTATACCATTAAGCTGACAGTGCCAATCTCGGCCGAATTTGTTGAAAAATTAAAAGGTGCGAAGAAGTTGTTGATCAGGGTCCACTATTTTAACAATGTCGGAGAAGATGCGTCCACCTTTGGCTTTTCTCAAGGCCAGATTGAAAATGTGGGTGAACTTCTGCGCATGTAATTGTGTACATGTGGCGATCTGGGAATGATTATCTTTTCAGAAGCAGCGCCATCAATGTGCGGCCCTGTTACATCTTGAAAAAATTGGTTTCGTTCTTTAGATTCTCTGCCATGCCCGCGATGTTTTCCGAACTTCCCGCCATCTGTTCTGAACCAGAGGCGTTTGCCTGGGTCAGCTCATTTATGCTGCTTACGGACCTGACTATTTCACTAACGGCCGCCCTGTGTTCTTCAGTGGAAATTTTTATCTCTTCTGACCTGGCGCTCAGGCTTTTTATCTCATCGTCGGCGATGTGGTTTTTATCGACCTGTTTTTTCATTAGTCCTGATATGCGGTTTGATATTTCGCTGACGGCGTTTATCCTCTCAATAATAGTGCTGATTGTTTCGATTGATTCCACAACGCGGATCATTCCCCTGTTTATTTCGTCGTTATTCACCATGATAAGGGAGTCGATTTTTTTAATGCTTGTTGCTGTCTGGTCCGCCAGCTTGGAGATTTCATCGGCTACCACGGCGAAACCGCGCCCGGCTTCTCCGGCCCTGGCTGCTTCAATAGCGGCATTGAGCGACAGGAGGTTTATTTTCTCGGAGATGTCATTAATGATGCCTACGATATCAGTCATTGCCTTGGAACTATCGATGATTTTCGACATGCCTTCATTCATGAATTTGAGGGTCTCTTCTCCCGATCTCGCGTCATCTGAGATTGAGTCTGAAAGCCGTTGCGATTCGGCCACGATGGCGGCCATTTCATCGATGATCTCTGAAATGTCATTTCGAATGTCAATAAATTTTTTGATGCTGTTCAGCTGGTTGGATGCTCCATCTGCAACACGGTCAATTCCTGCGGCGATCTCCTCGACCGATGCCGTTATTTGCTCTACAGTGGCAGACTGATTCTGCGCGTTATCAGAGAATAATATTGAGGTCGATGAGAGTTCCTCGGATGAAGATGCCAGTTCGCCTGCCGTGTCCAGAATTTTTTTAACCACGGTTACAAGTTTATTCGCCGCTTCATTAAGTGCTGCGGCAAGCTGACCCATCTCGTCGCGCTGGGTGAGGGTGATGCGCTCTCTGAGGTCACCGGCGGCGACTTTCTGGGCAAAGGTCACGCCTTTTTTTACGGCGTCCATTATGCTGCCGCTGATGAAGACGCCAAAGATTACGGAGGAAGCAAGGCCGATAAGAATAGTCACTATCATCAAGATTATCACGGCACCGGCAATGCGGTCGGCCTCGTCTCTTTTTTTAGATACGGTTTTATCATTATGCTCAACGAGCCTCTCCAGCATGTCGGTGGCAAGACCGGATGTTATGTAGTTTAAATCAAGGGCCTGGTTTGTGGCGCGTATCAGGCTGTTTTCGGTCCGATAGATTTCCCACTCTTTGATCAGGCCCATGAGTTTTTCATGGTCACTTTTCCATGATCCCCAGACCCCCCCGAATTTTTTCCACATTTCGGCTTCCTCGCCGGCGTGGGGCAGGGACTCGTAGCCCTTCCATGCCCCGTTTGCCCGTGCCCATGCTTCTTGCAGTCGCTGGTACTGGTCTTTCCGTTCCTGTACGCTCAGGCGCGGGTTTATCAGTGTCTTTTCCGCGGACTCAATGGCTGTCTGTGCTCCGCTGAGTGCGTTTATCGCCAGGAGGCCGGGAAGTCTGATTTTTGTCGCATCGTTAAGGACAGTTATGACGCTGCGTAGGGACACGAAGCTCACGACGCCGACGATCAGCATAATGACGGCCAGTATACCGAATGAGACCAAGAGCTTGATTCTGATACTGAAATGCTTCAACATGACATCCCTCCCCTCAGGTCTCGTTATATTATAAGTCATGCACTATTAATAAACCTAGTGGATCGGTTTTCTATTGATCTTGAACAAATATCGAATGGTGCTTATTATACAGAAGATTATTTTTTATGTCAATAAAAGATATAAAAATAGTGGACACAATACCTGGGTTATTTTGCGGTTTCATTGATATGGCTCGGTAATTCATGAGCAAATCATGGGGATATATTAAGAAGTCATCTCAAAAGTCATTTTCTTATCCATTATATTGATTTGAATATCAATTTTTACTGATATAAGTAACGAATTTTATAGATTATAAGAATACCTATACAAATTAATATTATTATTGATATAACTTCTAGTTATTTCACTGGGAAATACCATGGAATTTTAAAAATCAGAGTGAATTTTCTAAATTATTTCCGGTATCATGTTGACCTTTCAGGCAAATGTACTGTAGTATGACGGTAATCGGTGCGTGGTAATATTTATGAAGTATTTATTGGCTATTAATTATACTAAATTTTCAGGAGGGACACCATTATGAATAGCGGAAAAATTACTGTAGCGGCACTCATTGCATTTTTTCTTTCGCTGGGAGGACTTTATGCAGGCGGCACGAAAGAAGAGGCCAAAGGGCTGGTTTTAAAAGCCATCGAATACTATAAGGCCAATGGAAAGGACAAGGCCTTTGCGGAAATCAACAATCCAAAGGGCATGTTTGTAAAAGACGACCTTTATGTCTTTGTGTATGACATCAACGGGACCTGCGTGGCCCACGGTTTTAACGCAAAAATGATCGGTAAGAATCTTATTGATGCAAAAGATCCTGATGGAAAATTTTTCGTTAGGGAGCGTGTAAAGATAGCCAAAACTGCGGGAAGCGGCTGGCAGGATTACAAGTTTACCAATCCATCCACCTATAAAATGGAAAATAAAACAGCCTATATTCAAAAGGTCGACAACTATATTTTCGGCTGCGGCGTGTATAAATAGGCATAACACCATAGTGGTGAGGCTCTCCTCGCCGTTCCCTCGCCACGAATGCACAATGCACATCCCCGTGCCTTTAGCTTGTAGTTTCCACCTGATCACCTGGGTCTCGTGGCTGACCGGAGGCGATCGGTCGAGCCATCAATTTACGGCGATGCCTATAGTTATGGAGAGAAGAGGTGAGAATATCATTGCGACGATCAATACCGCTCGAATGTGGGTGTTGCCTAACCGGCGCCAATACACCCGCGGCATCATCCAGACAAAGATCCAAACTGTTACTCCTACGCCAGCATAGAGGAAGTATGGATAGATGTCTAATGGACCGAGGAAAACACTGATGAAAATCACCCCGGGCCAGGCACATATGAATATGAGCCAACAAAACAGGAACGAAACCCATTTAAGTCCTTTAACACCAATCCTTCCGAGCCTTCCCTGACTTGTACTTATCATTGCATATCCTTTAATTTTCAGGTTGTTTTGATTGCCTCGCAATCGTGATATCGTGTAGCAATAAACAGGGGTTGGCTGTATCCTGTTCTCAATCGCCCGGAGTAAATGAATGGGAAAAGGAGACGGCCCGTTCAATTTCCTTGGCGCTGGAGCGACCATAAATCTAAGTTTGGCCGGGCGTCTTCTGTATCCGTACGAACAAATCAGCATGAATAAAACGATGCTGAATAGTTGAACGAAACAACGAATTATCATCACGGTGATCCTGAACAGTCTGTCGAAATTTAAGGCGCGGAGTCGCACCAGTCGTAAATGCCGGTGTTGTACTGGCCGAACCAGGTATGGCCCCCGCCGATGACCTCGCATTTCATCTTTATTTTAATGCCTGCGGCGACGAATGTGCAATCGGGAAGAATTTGTGTGAAGGGTATCGGCGATGTCAGTGCAGTATAGTATTCATTCATTCGTCCGATTGGGACCATGAAATCATCGGTTCCGTGAATAAAAGCGGCTGAGGGATGGTTGCCTCTCATGGTAAAACTCGAGGACACGTACGGCGAATAGTTAGGATTGCAGGTCGCGACAAGTACCACGCGGTTGAATATCCATGGCACGGTCTGGCATAGGCGACTCACCATTGCGCCGCCGGAAGATATGCCCACTCCGAATATCCTCCTCATGTTGACCAGGTAGCCGGAGCGGGGGAGCCACGCAACTATGTCCAGAATGAAGGGGATGTCCTTGCTGTCCACCGCCGTGTCCCAACGCTTCATAACGTCGTTCACGCTGCCGGACGCCTTGTCCGAGACGCCCGATTCGGGCGCGATCACGAGGTACCTGCGTCCGAGCCCGATGACCGTCATGGCGTTCGGCAGCCCCATCACCTCTATCCAGTCAGACGCGTATCCGTCCCCGCCATGGAAAAATATGATGACCGGGTAGCCGCCGGCTGGAGGCGGGAGGAGCGGTTCGGCATAGTAAAATATTCTGCCGTTCACGGTAACCGCGCGCAGGAGGCCGGTATCGGACTTCTGCGCCGGTATGGCCTCATCCAGCGAGTTCATGCAACCGGCTGTCGCCGTCAGCACGGCAAGGATCAATGCAGCGCTTATTTTCATTGCGATACCCCGTACATTGGGAGTCTGCGCCTGCCCGGTATGCTGTATGGGCTCATAACACCCGATAACTGGCGCCGATAAAAAAATACAGCGTCCTGAAGCGTTCAAAAAAATCCTCAGGCGGCAGGAGGATCGACAGGTTTGAATGCTTGTTCATGTTTGTCAGACCGTAATTGTGCCTGAATTCCGCACACAGGGTCACCCGCTCGTGCACCGGGATTGAAGCACCCAGCACCAGGACGTAATTCAATTCGAAATCTTTCATTTTCTGCGAAACAAAATTATCATATCCCCGGATAAACCCGGAAATATCCAGATTGTCCTGCTTCTTGTCTCCGACCTTGAACGCCGCTCCCACGCCCGTGCCCAGGTAGAGGTATTTGATCGGATACAACTTAAAGACAAGGGGGATTTCGATAAAGTAGAATTGGAAACTGGATTCATCGCCCCGAAGCTGGGTAAAGCCCCGCTCGTCAAACAGGAGGCCGAGCTCCACACGGAAGATATCCTTCACGATGAGCTCCCCTGATACGAGGAAGTTCAAGAAGGTGTAATGCTCCCCGGTCCGCTCCATGAACGGGTCCTGGCCGAGGGTGCAGATCCCCGCTCCATACCTGAGCCCAAGGTCGATCCCGATGTTCGCAGAAAGGACCGGAACATGCAGGGCGATAATTATCGGCAATATCAGGGCAATACGCTTCATAGGGCTGCAACCTAAAAATGGAATGCTACTCCTGCGTCAGGCACGATATGATAAAAGACACGGTCCCGGTCAAAGCCGAATACCGCGCGTACCCGGATCCCAGCCGAAACAAGGCCGCTGAACCGGTACGAGAGCTCGATTCCCGGCGCGCACGCAACGTGATTGTAGGAACCGGACGACGAACTGTTGCGTACCTGGGTGAAGGTCATGCCAGCGCCAAAGGAGGGGAGTATCGAAATCCCCCGCAACAGCGGGAAAACGCCCATCACTGAAACCATGACCGGCTCTGCATAGAGCCGGGGCCGTTTTCCCGCCGTTTCCTCCCGCGCACGGTAGCCGTAAAAGCCCGCTTCCACTTCAAAGGCAAGGTAGCGCGACCATTCCGGCGGCGCGGAAGCCCGGAATGCCAGGGAAAGGTATGGCAGCCACACCTTCGTCCGTTCGTTCATGTCTGACAGCGGGACCGAAGCGCCGCAGCGCGCAAGCAACGAGAAGCGCCCGGAATCATCTTCCGCGCGCGACTCGACCGCAAGGAACGCAAGAAACGCGATTATAATGGCATGAATAGGAACACGAAAGAAAACGTGGATCGTTGGCGGATGTCTTTTTGGAAACAGCATGACAGGGATCACATGGTTAACAATATCAGCAGAAATGCCCGGGGTCAAGCTCTTTTATAGATCCGGCAGGCCGTTTTCAATCTTCCGGGTTATTGAGGTTCTGTCTGCCCTGCATGGTCCGGAAATTTAAAGGAATGGATGTTTCTCTCAGGTGATGTTCAACATCTCCAAAATTTACCGCTACGCTCGAGCCAGCCAGTCTGAACTCGAGCGTCTGAGCGTGACCGGACGAAAAATCAGACTCTGAATCAATGCCTGTCCACAACGCTGCATTTGAGAACGATATGGCCCCATCCCCCGCATTTCACGCCAACGTCAAAGCAACCCGTGGCTTTAAAGCGCATTTCGTTGGGATCAACACCTGCATAGATGAGCTCGTTCACAGCAAAAATAAGGCCGCTGAGAGAGCTCAACGCAAAAATGCAAACTCGTTTGGGATTCAACTTTGTCAGAAAATTGCCGGCGCCATCAAAGTAGAGTTTATCGCCTACTTTGTGCTGGCTGTTGCAGCCCTTTGATTCGATAACCTCGAAGATAATCGTTTTGTTCATCATCTCGGGAGCCTTTGACAATACATCCGCGTTCTCCGGTCTCTCCTTGAAGAGCTTCATCTCCTCGTCGGAGTAGCCGAGATGGCCTTTTATCATCTTCCATGCTTCATCTGATACCTTCATAGAAACCTCCCCGATAGTATTAATATTATTAGTTTGACATCAAACAATTATCTACCGCTCAACTCTTATATTCATCAAACCGGCGCAAGACCGCTCTTGATTGTGGCTACATATTTTTACCGAGCCTTATTAGGTATTTATAGAGCATCTCCCGTTCCTCACCGGTAAATCCCCGGTATGCCCACGACTTGAGTTTAGATGATATTGCTTTATAGTGTGGCTTCAATGCTTTGCCGGTTGCGGTTAAACTGATGAAAGTTATTCGGTTATCATCAATATCTTTACTTTTTTTTACATATCCTTTGGCAATCAGCTTATCAACAAGTACGGTAACCGTTGACTTGTCTTTGCCTACGATCTCCGCTATTTCCTTCATCTTAAGTTGGCCCCGCATGAGAAGTGATCCAATTATTTCGCCATGAGACGGCGCAATGCCCGTGATGCCGTGACTTTTCAGTTCCTCAGTCAAAAATTTATTCACCCGGTAGTGGATCCTGCCAATTTGAAAGAGTATATGATTTTTGTTCATATGACCATGATAGTTTTATATCAAACTAATGTCAATATTATTTCGTATTTGGATTTAATTTTTTTCTACCGTTTCGAGCTATTCAAGATACGTTATTCAATCACACATCGCCCTAAACGGGCAAAATTCGCCTTTTTATAAGTTTATCTATGAAAAAAAATCGCCTAAGTCGAGTAATAATAAACGACTATCTGATGGCGGTTCTTCTCATGAATTCAATCCAACGGTACGATAAGCGTGTATTGATAATTGAAGACTAAAATCACGCCCGTTTGTCTTCCATGAGCTGTTCAAGTTTCCGGTAATCAACCGAGCGCTTAAACAGAGGCTCCCTGTTGTCTTTATAGACGGCGAGGTTTTCTTCAAAGGTTGGATTTTTATTATTAATGTATATTATGCCGAGGGGGAATTTTTCACTCTCAACGGCCTTTTTAAAAGCTTCTTCCCGGTCGTGCGGATCATATGAAGCGTCAAGATAATAGCTATGATCACGATACCATTTGAATGTGTTTAATCTGTTGAAGGATACGCATTGCTGGAAAACATCTATAAGCGCATATCCCTTATGAGTTATCGCACTCTTAATAATCTCCTTCGTTTTTTCAATATCGCCGGCAAACGCCCGGGCGACAAAGGAAGCGTTGAGCGCAACCGCGACGGCGATCGGGTTAAACGGCTCAAGATTGACCCCGGCTACCTGAACAGGTGTTGTAAATCCCCTCCGGCTGGTCGGTGAGGCCTGACCTTTGGTGAGGCCATATACCATATTATCATGCACGATAGTGGTGATGTCCGCATTGCGCCGTATGGCATTGATAAAATGATTTCCGCCCTCTCCGTATGTGCATCCGTCGCCGCTCTCTACAATAACGGTCAATTCCGGGTTGGACGCCTTTATGGCGATAGCGGCGGGAAGCGATCTACCGTGCAGTCCGTCAAAAAAGCTCGTATTTATGTAGTGGGGGGTCTTAGCCGCCTGCCCGATTCCGGAAACCATCACCAGCTTATCCCTGCTGAGCAGATTTCATCCTCCGCCTGCTCCACAATGATGCCGAATTTTTCCGCATGCTTCGCAAAAAATACCAGCACTTCGGTTGACGGCGACATGGGATATGAAGAAACGAAATTACACCCGCCGGCGATGCCTCCCATTCCGATCGCATCAGCGCCGTTTAAGAGCAGCTCGCCTTTAGCCTGGTCCGACATTGAAAGCTTGAGATCAATTCTGCGCGCCGGAAAGAGATCGTTCCCCATCGAGAAGCCCTTCTCGGCTGCGGTGATGTTTTTCGACAGTATATCATCCGTGGCCTTCGTGAAGAAACTTTTGAGCTTATCCCGCACAAAGGCCATATCCAGATGGAACGCGGATGCAATAATTCCGACAATGATTATATTGGTAAATATGGGGCCGCCCACAAGTTTGGCCGTATCCCGAAGGGGGATTTCAATAAGCGTATGATTTCCGTCACGGAACCGGCTGTCTATATGCGCGGGATCGCCGATAATGACCGTTTTATGCGAGATTCTGTCATAATGCCGTTCCATGGCCCCTTCATGAAGGGAAACAAAAACATCAATCCGCTCACAAAAAGAATTAACCCGCTCCGACGAAACCCGGATCTCGGTTGAGTTGTTTCCACCCCTGATGCGTGACATGAATTCGCTGTAGGAAAATACGTGAAGCCCGGATAATTTAAACAGCCTCAGCAGCAGCCTTTCTACGGTCTGGATGCCCTGGCCGGCTTCACCGGATAAAACGATCGATATGTCTTTTTGATTAAACAAGGTAATTTACATCAATAAAGAGTCAGTCCTGTCCTTTCATGTCATCGCAGGCTCATCGGCATCATATTTCCGTGATATTTCCGGATGAGTCAAGAAAAAAGCAAGTAGTGCGGTCATTGAATTGGAGAATTTTAAGAACTTGCATTTCCAGATATGGTGCGAGCAATAATTTTCATCATAAAAAATGTCCGTGTTTATAAACCCGGTCGACAAATACTTCTTCGTATGCTATTGTTTCTTCCAGACTATTTGCAGTAAGAGCTATTTTCACAATTTTAAAAAATATAAATTCAATAATCTCGCAGATTCCTTTACTAGGGCCGCCTCTTTTTCATAACACATGAGGTCATTATTTAATTGATCGTTGATTGATGTTATATAATCTTTATATCATTCGCTGCCGTCCGGACGGAATTATGTCTGGGACGCTGCTAATTATTCATAGAGATAATTAAATATCGTTATGTCTCATGTGACGGTACCACAGAGGACACTAATCTAATAAGGATGAATGCAAAGGGAGATGAGGTTTTCGTCGCTCTGGGTTTAAATGGTCATCATAAAAAATGTTAGGTTAAGTAATATTAAATTAAATAACAGATGGGAGGATTTTTTATGGAAAAAGTAAAACAAACATTACTATTCGCCATGACAATCGCTTTTGCAATAGTTATGGTTTTCGTATCCAGTGGATGTGACGATACCGACCCAAATCCAATGGGTTACCGGCCTATTGTTTTCGTTCACGGCATGGCGGGTTCGGCAGATCAATTCGAGCTGCAGGCTATGAGATTTGCAAGCAACGGGTATCCTGCAAGCTTCATAAGCGGATTTGAGTACGATACAACCATGACGAGTATTGAAGCCTGGTTTTATGTGGAGAATCTCAATAAGCACATCAATGACGTTTTTGATGAGACCGGAGCCGATCAGGTTGATCTTCTGGGCCATTCAATGGGAACCATGGTGAGTCAGGACTATTTAAGCTTTGATACATATGCCGCGAAAGTCGCCCACTATGTGAATATTGACGGACAGGAAAGTGATTCTCTTCCTGGCGGCGTGCCTACTCTGGCTTTATGGGCCGAATTTAGCGTTGGGGGCGCAGGCGCGGACCGCGAGATAGTCGGGGCGAGGAATGTTCTTCTTCCCGCTACGACTCATGTCCAGGCTGCATCCTGCACAGCGTCTTTTGTCGAGATGTTCAAATTTTTCAATAATGACAAAGAGCCTGATACGGTGGAGATTGTTACCAGTACGGATAAGAATATTGAGCTCAGCGGGAAGTTAATTTATTTTATGACCAACAACACGCCGAATGACTTCACATTAAAAATTTATGAAGTGGACCCTGATACGGGATTACGGGTCAGTGAAAAGCCGAAATATACAAAAAAAATAGATAATGTTGATGGAACCTTCAAGATGACCAAGGCTCGACCCGGCAAGAGCTATGAATTCTTTGTATCACGGGATGACTATAGTTATCGTCTGTATTATGAGCCATTTGTCAGAAGCGACTGCTTGATACGGCTGAAAATAGTCCCTGAAGATGGGATAATCGATATGATGATTCCAAAAAGTGAGAACAAATCAGGTATGGTTATTGTAAGAAACATGGAATTCAGGGGCCAGGGTGTCTCTTTGAACGACTACGATAGTCTTACCGTCAATGGCACGGAACTGCTCACTGAAGAGATGTCACCCAGTGTCGGCGGAACAATCGGGCTCTTCGTCCTGGACTACAATGATGACGGGGTAAGCGATCTTTCTCAAAATATAGAAGATTTTTCATGGATACCATTCGTCAGTGCAGTCGACTTGTACATTCCCGGGGTTGATCCGCCCGACGGCACGATCTCTATTAAAGTTACTGAACGGGGCACCAACGGTTTGGAGCGTGTGATAAATATACCCAACTGGACTTCGAAAATAAGCAGATCGCTGCTTCAGTTTAATAATCTTTGATATTGTCCGGTAAAAAATGAATTTGAGGAGGCGTCTTTATGGTAACAGACGCCTCCTCAATTTATAAGGCCTATTGAAAGATGGGGAGTATCTTCAGAAATAGTTTCCCTCTATTTTAACAATTTTTAACCACGTTAATATTTTCTCTTCAAATAAAATTATTTTAATATCTAAAAGCATGCTGACCGCATATTTATTGCATATATGCGTGAACATGCTCCCCGGTCCCTCATGAGCCAGTGCCTATCATGGAATTTGGAACCATGAACAGAAAGTTTCTATAAAAAACACACAAAATAAAACATAATAAAAATATCTTGACAGCATCAAACATAACAAAAAGCTGAAGTGAGTCATGGAAAAAACCGTTACATTCAGACTTATCTACCCGCGCTGGGACAAGCTTCCGGAGCAGACCACATTCAACCTGCCGCCCCACGGCCCGGCGGTGATGGCCGCGACCCTCCCTGATTACGTTGACGTGGAGTTCATCGACGAGAATCTGCAAGCCTTCAGCTATGACGATCCGGTAGATTTCGTGGGAATCTCCATGATGCTGACGACGCAGGTGAAGCGCGGGTGGACCATTGCCGACGAATACCGGAGGCGGGGCGTCAAGACCATGTTCGGCGGCATATCCGCCATGCTCCATGCGGAAGAGACGGCGGACCACGCAGACTCGGTTTTCCTGGGCGAGGCTGAGGGGCGCATGGAAGAGGTATTTAATGATTTCAGGAACAACAACCTCAAAAAGGTGTATAATTATCTCGCCGCTCCCCCGCCCATCGAGATCGTGGGGCCGGCCCGCCGGAGCATCTACAACCGGGACCTGTATTACTATCGCGGTGTCCAGATGCTGGACCTGGTGCACGCCTCGCGGGGCTGCCGGTTCAATTGCTATCCCTGCGCCGTGGCGTACCTGGGCGGAAGGAAATTCCGGCCCCGGCCCATCGATAAGGCCATTGAGGAGATGGCCCTGGCCGACAACAACCGGTTGTTCGTGGTGGATAATTCCCTCGCGCAGGATACCCGGTGGGAGATGGATCTATTCCGCGAAATGATACCCCTGAAGAAGAACTGGTGCAGCCACACCATCGAAGACAAGCCGGAGGTGCTTGACCTTGCCCGGCAGGCCGGCGCCTGGTATGTGTACCAGGCGGTGTTCGACACGTCGGATTTCATAAAGGAGCGCATCAGGCGCTATCATGACCACGACATCGCCGTGGAGGGCACCATCCTGCTCGGCATGGACAACCACGACGAGGATTACATTAAACGGCTCGTCGATTTTCTCCTCGAGATCGACCTTGACCTGGCCGAGTTTACGGTGCTCACGCCCTTTCCCCACACAAAAGCCTACGACGACATGCGCAAGCAGAAGCGGATCCTCTCACACGACTGGAACGATTACAACGCCGGCAAAGTGGTGTTCCGGCCGAAACTCATGAGCCCCGAGCTTCTTCAAGAACTTTACTACTTTGCATGGGAGCGGTTTTACCAGGACGAGCCCCAGCAGTATAAAATGTTCAAGCTCCTCAAAAAGGTGATCGAGCGGGAGATGGCCTCGGGCACCTACAAGCCGCGGCGGCGGGACCTGATGAGGCGGGCATTTGCTGATACGCTGTAAATTCCTTGGAATCATTTATGAAGTACGTAGACCAGATCCATGATTATAAGGGACAGTGGGACGTTCCATCGCGCTGCGGTCTGAAAATCGTCAGGAAACATGACCGCGATATCGTGATCGCGACCGAGCTCTTCGAGGAAAATCCAGGCACGAGCATAACCAATGTCAGTGCGCAGCTTGCAGCGGATATCGTCCATACATACGGCCTGGACCCGGGCAGACTCCTGTTCATCGAACACTGTTCGGACCGGGGCTCGCGGCTGGAACACTTTCGCGAGTCCTTTGATATCGTGCACCTGAAGTGGGACGGAACACGGTTCGGTGATCCCGACTGGGAGAGCATAAGTCGGGAGCGTGTCGACGAGATGATACGCGATTGATCCGGGAGAGACGGTAGTCCGTTCGGGACGATCGGCGCTTCAGGGGGAACTCGCGATTTAGTATTGCGGCCGGGCCGGTTTGACAGCCAATTTCTTCCCGAGAACGAGCTGCCACGCCGGGTCCGAAAGCTGAAGAACGCTCAATTCCCTGAAACCGGCCTGTGAAAGCCAGTCGAAGTATTCCCCGCGAGAGTAGATGTCCCCCCGTGTGCTCTGCGTGACCATGTGCAGCGCAAGGGTTGCCCCGCGGTAGCTCTCGCCGCGGAGGTTATCGAAGACCGCTATCAACCCCCCCTCGTTCAGGTGATCATGGCACCTCAACATGATGGCCGCGTTATCCTCGGGAGACTGGCCGTGGCAGATGTTCCCGAGAAAGGCGATATCGTAGCTCCCGGTTGGGAGCGCCGTGGTCGCGTCGCCGGTCTGTATGTCGATTTCCGGAACCAGCGACAGTTTTTGCCTTGTGACAGCGATCGATTCGGGCAGATCGTACACGATCGTCCGGACCCCCCGCCGGGCGAATTCCATCGCGATGGTTCCCGGCGCGCCGCCGATGTCGGCCGCAGTGCCGGCATGGGGGCACTGCTTCAGGCAGGCATCGACGATCTCCGGCGCGATCTTTTTTTTCCACGGGGAATCCATTCCCATGATGAAATCGTACATGGAAATGCCGGCGAAGCTTGATTCGTCAGGCTTTCCGTTTTTCAGCACGTACGGGAGCGATCGCCAGGGGTTGATGAGGTACAACAAAAAATTCCAGAAATGGCCCTCGTAGCCGGCTCCTTCGACATCAACGAGGCTGCGGGCCGTGTCTCCGGTGACGGAGTATACGCCGTCGGATGCAGTGCAGTAGCCCATTTCAACCAGGGCTTCGAGGAGCACGCCGGTGACCCTCCGATCGAAGCCCATCCGCCGCGCGAGTCCGTGGGCCGTATCGGGCTGGCGGTTGAGCTCGGCGAACAGGCCGAGCCGGTGGGCGGCGCCCACGAAGATGGTCTCCTCAACGGCGTGCTGCAGATCCCGAACGTGCACGAGTATTTCCCTCCGGCGTTCCGCAATAATGATCGGCACAGGCACCATAGGAACAATCGGATCTATCCAGAGTCAATAACTTTATCCGGGGCGCAGAGCGGTCAATCAGCGGATTCCGGCCAGTTCCCCCCGAATGCCGCGTTGCATTTCCGGCAGGCGAGATTCAGTCCCCTGATCAGATGCTCGCGCAAATCCCCGGCAGAGGGGATCGTCCAGTCCACGAGCTTCGATTCGACCCCGTCATTCTTCGCGCGCGCCTTCTCGATATATGTTTCCGCAAAGCTGTTCCTCAGTTGTTCGGCTCTTTCAGTTTCGGCTCTGTCCAGGAGCCGCTCGTATTTCTTGCCGAAGAGGAGATCAAAGGCCGCGTCGATGCCGATAACCGCCATGATGGCGGTTTCAAGGGCCAGGTACACGATGCCGGGACGAAGAAATTTATTGAATGCGTGAATGAGGCGCCCGCCGTAGTTCTGATTGAGGACCACGCTCACCACCGGAATGGTGCCGAGGATGTTCACGTCAAGCGACTCGGCGCCGATGGCCTGGATGCGGTGTCGCTCCTGCTGGGAACCGGGCACGAAGCCTGACGAGTTGGAAAGCATCACAAGCGGAATCCGGTTCCGGTTCAGGAATTCGGTAAAGACACGGAATTTCTCCGTGCCGAAGGCGTCGGCGCCGCCTCCCGAGAGAAGCGGCTGGTCCGCGATGACGCCCACGCTGCGGCCCGCCAGACCGGCGAGCCCGGTGATAAGATTCGGGCCGGTAATGGGATTGTTCATGCTCCGGTAGAACTCCAGGAAGGAGCCGGTGTCGAACGCGTTCAGTATCACCGACTCGACAATATCATACGGTTCGGCGGCGTCAGCCGGTATCGCCGGGGGGAGGGCGGGGGCGTTGAATGGGACCGGGGTGTCGAGCGGGTCTATCATGGCGATGATCTGGAGGGCAAGATCAAACGCCGTATCGATTGAACCAGCCAGGAACGTTGCGTTTTTTTCCGCGAAAGCGGAATCCGCTGCCGACTCCTGTTTGTTCAGTATGTAGATAACGGCGTCCGCGGTGCTGTTCAGGTCGAAGTCCTTCAACCCCTCGGGATGGGTTATCATGTGCATTTTCACTCCCGATTTTTTCATAATGGTCGTCATGAAATCGAGCCGGGGCCGCATCTGCGCGTTCTCGTGGTAATCGGGCGTCTGCTGCCATCTCCTGCCGAAAATGAGTATCTGGTGGGAGTCAGTGCGGTGCGCGGTCCGGAGGAGTTCGCGCGCCTTGATGGTGGCAGCCATGGAGCGGAGACCGGAATTGGTGCGCGGACCCATGATGAGAACGCGCCGGCCGCCTATCTGCGCGAAGCCGCCGACCAACCCTTCCGCCGCATAGTAGCTCTCCTTGAAGGGCCAGAAGAGTCCGTTGTCGACGTTATTCCGGATGACGGATTCATTGAGTACGATCGAGTCGCTCATTTTGCTCTCGGCGGGGGCGACTCCCGGAGTCCGCATAATGCGGGGCAGCTGCCGGTTCGAGCAGAAGAGATTCTGGATCAGATAGATGCAATTCAGGAGGTGCAGCTTGTCGCAGGCGACGATGTCCACAATGCCGGTCCATTTTCCCAGGATCTTCGCGCCGCCGATGTCGTAGTTGGTGATCTCTTCACCGATGACCGTGTGCACCACCTTGGACCCGGTGAGCACCCGGTATGATTCTTCCGAATCGAGCAGTATCTGTATGGACGCCTGGCTCGATCCGTACACGTCCAGACCGGCCGATGATCCTATTCCCACTGCCGTGAGCTGGAATGAGCGGTGCCGTGCGTCCAGCGTTTCATAAGAGAGGCCGAACTCTTCGTTCAGCTCCCGGAAGAGCTTTCCCAACTCGTCATCGGGGGTATGCTCAACATAGCGGCGGAAAGTATCCCCGGTTGTCCGTTCCGTGAGCAGGGCGTTCATCATGAAGCCCTCGGCGCCGCGGTTGAGTGAAATGACGCCTTCCATGATATTGGCCCCGGCGCTGTCATTCCACACATAGAGCGGCCAGTCGTTCAGGTATGACAGGTATGCCGCCGCAATGTATTTGAGGCCCTCCCGGCTCCCGGTGGAGCCGCCGCTCACCCGGAAATCCTTCATGTAGAAGCAGGCCGGCGCGCCGCTGATGGTGCCGCGGTAAATCTTCGCGCCAACGGGGCGGCTGATAATCTGCAGCTCGCTTGCCGGTTCTACCGGCAATTCGTCAATGGAGGGGATGCGGATCTCCTCCATGGAACCGGGATCAAAGCACGCGTCAGCCCATATCTCAATGGGCCACTTTCCTGCGTCCAGAAGCCGCTGGTTGGAGATGTTCACGTCTTCTCTGCGGTGGTAGGGATTGTTCCGGTCGATGGGGAGCAGAAAATCAATAATGACCCGATCGTTTTCCCGATAAAAGAGGATGCTCCGGTTCTGGGCTTTATTCGAAAAGGGAAACCGTATGTCGATAGTGAATATTCCGCGGAGCGATGCGCTGTTCTGGAGGCCGTTAATTGATGACGCGCACAGATTCTTGAAAGTATCGTAATCAAGAGCGCTGTCTCCGCCGGCTTCAATCATCCCAACGGTTATGCCCCGCACCAAAACCTCTATCCAGCAGTATTCGCATTTCTCGGCCTGCTGGTATATCTCAACGGCCTGTACGGCATCGTTGAATATAGATTTCAGGTGCCCCGGACGCTCCGAACCCGGGTTGAAATCGGCGAAGGAATACACAACATAGGATCGAGCGGCCGAGTCGTCCCGTGGCTCGAGGAGAAACAGGGGCACGGTCATGATGGGGGAGAAAAGCCATTTTACTCGGTAGTTTTGTTCGAGGAGGGTTATTCGCGCGGAAATGTCCTCGT
>Ga0154692_174_pt1 | contig 32730 bp, 31 predicted proteins | sample Rifle2008BG13ft_FD_116121 | JGI IMG/M metagenome (GOLD analysis project Ga0154692, IMG submission 116121) | Spirochaetes bacterium RBG_13_51_14
GACTTCAAAAGAGGCATCGGTGATGATGCCGCGAACAACTGCCAGATATTCCTTGTTCACGGAGCCTTCCTCGAACTGGCGCACGAGGTTCCGGTGGGCCTCGTCGGATTTGGCCACCGCGATGACGCCGCTTGTCTCACGGTCCAGACGGTGCACCAGTTTCACCGGCCCCAGGAACCCTCCGTCACGCATGCGGCAACGGAGCAGATATATAAAGGTGTTTTTGATGAAATTACCGTCCGCGTGGGAAGGAAGATTTCCCGGCTTGCATGCCACGAGAAACGCGTCTTCCTCGTGAATGATCATGATGTTCGTGTCCACCGGCGGCTCGCGGAGGACCGCCGTATATGATACCGTGTCGTTTTTATTGAGCTCATAGTCCGGGCCCGAAACAGCTCCGTTAACGGAGACCGCTCCTTTGAAAATATTGTCAAGCCATTGATCCCGGCCGTGATATTTGAAGCGCGAGCACAGAAAGTCGATAAGCCGCATACCGGCGAAGTTTGAGGTAATTCGGGATCTGAGGGTGGTTGTTTCCGACATAGGTGACCCTGTACGGGCGGCGCGTTTTCATATATATGCTGCATGGTCGTTGCTGGCGTTATTATTACAACTACAATTCATGTAAACCTATGCGGGGTAATGAAAAATTACATTACCCGGTTTTCATAACCCACGGTTCTGGCATCGTGAGGCGATGCGTGTATCAGCGTTTCGAATTATTAATATCCAAAAAACGCTTGTCATACTATCCCGATTCACCTACATAATCCATACTCGGCGCTGCTGTCCGGCGCCATCACATTACCTACTGCGAGGAGGCGCTATGAAAATAATTCCGGTAAAATTGCTCAGACTCTCACTGGGGTTTTTCTTTCTCATTTTAGGCGTCATCGGCGTGATTCCCCGGCTTCAGGAAAGCATTTTCACGCTGAATGATAACCTCGGACTTGAAATCATATTCGGCGTTGTGGAGCTGGTGTGCGGTCTCGTTCTCGTTGCCGGTCTGTTCACCTTTATCAGAAAGAAGGCTATTTCAATTGCAAGCCTCGTCGTTCTCGTTTTCTGGACGGTGAGGATTATACTTTCCAAGTTCGTCTGGGGCCTGTCCATCGGCAACAGCGGCGTTATTTTTCATCCGGTTTTCTCAACCTGGCTGCTCGTCCTCAGCGCGGAACTGATCATTGCGGCCGCGCTCTTCATCATGTACCGGGCTTACGAGTGATCTTTCTTATCATTATTATTTTTTTAATTGGCATACTATCCGGGGAAGATAATTATGCGTTTCGTATATAGTAGTGATATAATAGAGGAAGTGCATCAATATTTTGCAGATTGACAGCCTTCAGGTACCTATCAGGTATGAACATGTCGGTATTCGCTGGCTTTAACGCATCTTCATTCAGGCGTATTGATCGCACCATAGGTGGTTTATTTTATCAATAATTTTATGTGATCTCATAACACATAACGCTATCGGCCAATGATTTTTGTTGCCGGCAGGCCTATTGCCGAACACAGCTAAAACAGGGAGAGAAATAATAGTGCAGGATATTGAACTATTAGTAGCCACATCCAATCATGTTCTGCTGGTCAGAAATGACGGCTCTCAAAAAATTATGCATGAGGGGTTGGGCACCTATGCCGGCATAACATGGTCCGATAAGCATATCTATATTGCGTATCGGGACGAGGGCGGCAAATGCGTCCCTTCCGACAAAGAGGGAATACTCGTGCTTGATAAGAAGTGGAATGAAGTACGGCGATATGCGAAACCGGATTATGATTTCAATGACCTTCATCAGATTTATTATCACGATAGCCGTCTGTTCGTGGCGAATACCGCCATGGATAAGATAGATCTCATAAATACCGAGAGCCACACAATGGAAAAAGAACTTCCCTGTCCTCTGGGAGAAAAGAAAACCCATCACCTGAACAGCGTCTTTTTTGGCGAAGGTCATTATTGGATCTGCATGCATAATAGAGGTGAGAGCGACGTGATAAAGCTCAGACCGGGCTCGTTTGAAGAAGTGGACCGCATCAGAATCGGCAATCAGATTCATAACGCCTATGTCGAGAACGGCAGACTGTACACGCTCAGCTCCCTCAACTCCTCAGTCCTGAGCACTGACATTCATAAACATAAGAGAGTGAAACGGGTAAAAAAACTCAATACATCAATGTGGCTCCGCGGCCTCGCCAGGACGGAATCCAATTGGATTATTGGAATGACAACCTTTGAGGCCGAACGGTCAAAGAGGGTCGGTGCGCCGTCATATATTATTATATTTAACGATTCATTTCGAAAAAAGAAGATAGTGGATACCACTGTGTCAGGCCTGATATACGACTTGAGAGCGACCGCGGGAGATAGGGCTCATAATTCGTTATAGCATGGCATTGACCTGCCGCTCGCCATATCCGTCGGGGCGACGTTTATCACCATGAGAATCGGCCAGGTAATGATAGAAGGAATGCCGGGTAGCTCGGCGGTGGGCATCTATTCGGCCGCCGTGCGTCTTGCCGAGTATCCGCCGTCCTTTTAAACTTGATCCTCATACCGCGTTTCGGAATCGTGGGAGCGGCGCTAGTTAAGATTCATCACCGCCAGGAATCCGTCATGGATGGCCCGGTCGATCTGCGCCGGCTTTACCGAGTCTCCGATGACCGTGTGGGGTATGCCGGTCTTCTCCAGGTCGTCGGCGATCATTCGCACCGAACGGGAGCCCACGGCGTTCACGACGGTATCGAACTGGAGAGATTCGGTAGCGCCGTTTCGCGTGAAGGTGACCAGACCTTTCTTCACTGACTGCACGGTAGCGCCGGGAATGACGGACACGCCGTAGCGGTCGATATTTCCCAGGAGCACCCATCGGGTTGATTTACCCACGTCCTTCCCCACTTTGGGAAGCATCTCAAATATAGTGACCCTTTTATTGCCCCTGGTGCAGAGCTCGCGCAGCCGCTCAACGCTCTCCGCCTCGTACATGAAGAGAAAGTGGAGCGCCTCGGGCGTGAGGGTCCCCTTGGCGGCGAGAAATTCAGCGGTTTCGAGCCCGACGGCGCCGCCGCCGATGACGGCGATGTTGATGCCGAGCCGGGGATCGTCTTTCAGCACGCGCCATGCGGAAACAACCGACGGGTCATCGATGCCGTCAATGGGCGGCATCAGTGGCTCGGCGCCTTCGGCGACGATCACGTGGTCGGGCTTCCGTTTCTTGATGTATTCTATATCCACTTCGTGCTCGAGCGAGACATCGATATCGTACGTGTCCAGCATGGCATCATAGTAATGGATGAGCTCCCAGAGCTCCTGCTTGTGGGGCGGCGCGCCGGCGATCCAGAGCTGGCCGCCGATCCGGTCCGACTTTTCGTGAAGCTCCACCCGGTGGCCGGCTTCGGCCGCTCTGATCGCCGCCTCCATGCCGGCCGGGCCAGCGCCAACGACCATGATCCTCTTCGGCGATTTGACCTTTTTGATAATCCGCTCGGCTTCATAGCCGGCCCGCGGATTGGCAAGGCAGTAGACCGGCTTTCCGCTGAAGAGCTGGTCAGTGCAGCCCTGGGAGCAGGCCACGCAGGGTCTGATCTTGTCCGTGTTCCCTTCATGCGCCTTCTGCGGCCAGAAAGGATCGGCGATCAGGACACGGCCCAGGTTGACCATGTCGCAGATCCCGTCTTTGATGAGCTGTTCAGCGGTAAAGGGATCGCTGATGCGGTTTGATGCGATGACCGGCACTGACACCGCCCGCTTGATGTTCAGGGCCAGGTAGGAATAGACGGCGCGCGGCAGTTCCATCGGCAGCTGGGGAACCCGCGACTCGTGCCAGCCGCCGGTGACGTTAATCAGGTTCACTCCTGCTTTTTCGTACACCTGCGCGATGTCCGGCGTTTCAGCATCCGTATTGCTTCCTTGAACGAAGTCGTTCCCGGCCATTCTGATCGACACGGGATAATCGGGGCCAAGCCGCTGGCGCATCATCTCGATGATCTCCCGCGGGAAGCGGGTGCGGTTCTCGAAGCTGCCGCCGTACTCGTCGGTCCGGTGGTTTTTCAGGGGCGATAAAAACTGGGTGATGAGGTATCCGGCCGAGGCGATGATCTCCACGCCGTCAAAGCCTGCTTCCCGAACGCGCAGGGCAGCGTTCACGAATTTCTCCTGTACTTCCTTGATATCATCAATGGTCATTTCCCGTGGCATCATTTTTATGTAATTGGAATACACGGGTGACGGCGCTATGGGGTCAGGTCCGCCCAGCATCTTGGAATACGAATAGGCGCCGGCGTGAAAGAGCTGCACCCATGCGCGTGCTCCATTCTGCTTGATGATCGACGCGAGCGCGGCGAAATCCGGTATGGCATCGTCCGTGCCGAGCTGGAGAGCAACCGGTCCGCTTCCCTCCATATCGAAACCGACGGGACCGACGGTGACGATGCCGGCGCCTCCCTGAGCTCGCTCGGCGAAGTAATTGAGGTACCGGTCGTTCAGTTTCCCGTCGTATGAGAACAGAAGCCCCAGGGCCGGGTACGCTATTCTATTTTTCACCACGGTTTTGTTGATCGTGATGGGGCTGAAAAGGCTTTCAAACATAGGTCCTCCCTTATGAGTGGAATTTTTCATGCTGTTCCCCGGCGTTCGCCCTGGATGCCGCGTCCGATGGTATCGGCCATGAATGATCTGAAGTCGGCGTCGCTTATCTTCAGATAGTCGAACACTCCCAGCTTTTTGAGCTGAAGCATCCCTTCGGTCACGGCCGCCAGCAGGATTGCCAGCATCCGCGGATTTATATCGCGAAAGGCCCCTTCGCGGATTCCCATGCGGATTGTGTCCTCCATGAGATCGGTCATCTCGCACATTTTACGGGCGATTTCAATGTCATGGCCATGCTCGTCAGGATGATAGTGGGCCTTGTACTCCATCAGAATGTTGTAGTGGTCCCGGTTCTCGTAAAAAAAATTGATGTACGAGTCAAAGGACGATATGAGTTTCTGGCCCGGGGTCTGCCGGCTCTGGATGCCTCTCTTGAAATTATCTATGAGCGTGTCAATGGCTTCGAAACAGATGGTGCGGTAAATCTCCTTTTTATCCTTGAAATGAAAGTAGATGGCGCCGGTGGTGAGCTTCGCCCGGGCGGCAATGGCGCGGATGGAGATGCCGTTGTACCCGTACCGGGGCAGAAGCTGCCGGGCCGTCTTTAATATTCTGTCGCGATTGTTTTTTCTCATACTGACTGCTGTCACCGTATATAAACGTATGCGCAGCGGTTATCCCGCGCGTCGTCTGAGCGGATCAATCCGGAATCATGATCGTGAGCGGCTCGATGGATGCGGATGGATCAAGCGTGTCCATTATCTCAATAATGTCGCGGTACATGCGCTTCTTCATCTCGCCGAGGATGCCCCGCTTTTTCTGGAACGTCTTCGCAAACGAGACGGCTTCCGTCATCAGCTCCTCCCTGCTGGCGCAGGCCTTCCGGATGATGTGGTGCTGTTCCAGCTCCGGGGCGATGTACCGGTTGCCTGTGAACTGCATTTCCACGAATTTGTAATACGGTATCGCCTTTTTTACGAAGGCGTTCATGCCGTTGAAGAAGGGGATCCCGACGTTCACTTCCGGAAAACAGAAGAAGCCGCGGTCGGAGCGCATGAACCGGAAGTCGCAGGCGCAGGCGATGATCGCGCCGTTGCCGTAGGCATGGCCATTGATCGCCGCGATCGTCGGCATCGGTGCGAGCATCAGCTTCTTGAACACCTCGTTCATGCCGTACAGGAAGTCCTTTATCTGCTGGAGCTCCTTGTTCTGGAGGCGGGCGGCGGTCCACTGAACGTCAACTCCCTGCGAGAAGTTTTTCTCATCGCTTGAGGTGAGAATCAATGCCTGCGCAGAAACATCGGCCGTAATTTCGTCCAGGGCTTTATTCATAGCAGTGGCGAATTCGAGGTTCTGCCTGTTTTCGCCGTTGCTCATGGTGATAATCGCGACACGTTCGTCTTTTGTCCAGGATAGGATTGACATTGCGCCCTCCTTCCGAATATCATTACCGGCTGAATTTCGCGCGACTGATACGGCACCGCATCACGTGGTCAAACATAACAATGTTATGTTTTGCGGTCAAGCAAAAATGGGCTTTTTGTGAACACGAGGCGGGCCTGCGAGCATGGAAATGATACTGATCAAACCGTGGTTGTTTCTCCCGGGATACCGCGGAGGGTTATACAGTGGACCGGCATCCCGATTTATTTAAAATGTCCGGTTTCCCGGAGGAAGGGCGCCAGAATTTTTTAAAATAATTAACTTGATTAATTTCTTAAAATTGGCACTATGGGGCATGATCGGGGACGGCAACCTCGCCCTCGTTTTTATGGCCGCTGTGAAGGATATGATAAAACTTCTGAAAATAAAATAATCATGAGAAGATCTGTCCACAACCTGCTCACCAACACTTATATCGCCAACAAGCTGAAGCCGGCTGATGGCAAAAGGGCCAAGCTTATCGAAATATTCGACCAGTTGACGCAACTGTCGTATGAAAAGGGGACGAGGAAAAGCGATACCGCCATGAGGGAAAAAGTGGAGAATGTCGTCCACGAGGCGACCGCGTATTACAAGACGATCAGGATATTCAGCTCCGGAAAGGGGGGCGATATGGAGGCCTTCCGCGACATTCTGTTCTTTTTCGATGAGCGGTACCTCCAGAACTTCAGGCTGAGGGAATGTCTCGATCTCCTCAGGAATGAGATCGAGCGGCAGAAGAAAATTGAAGACGATAGCAACGTCGAACATCCTCCTGAAAGAAATGCCCGCAAAGTAAATATCCACTTAAAGGAATTTGAGCAGGACCTTCAGGAATGGGAAAAGCTCCTTCTGAATCAGGCTGAACCCCTGCTGCGCAAGTTTCTGAGCGATGTCAATGATATCGTACTGTTTTACCGGCTCAATGACAAGATAGGCCGGCTCATAACCAGCGATGATGTATTTGCCCGGAGCGGCCCGCATTACCGGGAATTCAAGAGCATTATCGCCTATTATACCGAGTTTCACCTCAAATTAATGCGGACGCCCTTATCACCGGAGGATCTGCGGGAATTGATCAATCAGACACTCCAGCAGATGGGATTTCGGCATGCCATCTTAAAGCTCCGCAACGTCAATCAGGACATATTCAACGAGATGATATACGAGATCATCAATGAGGGAAATCTCGGCGACACGGCAAAAAAATTCACCGACCGCTCCAGGGGCGCCCTCGATGCGATCATGACCGTTGAAAGGAAAGACGACGGCGGCGAGTTCAGCACTAAAGACCTTATGAAGCTGTTTGAGAATTTGTGTGACATTGAAAACATGAAGGAGCGCTATAAGCCGGAACCAGGCATTGTATTCGCGGGGCTCGCGAAAATCGAACGCGAACGATACCCGTTTCATATTCCCGGGACATTCGATATTTCGCTGAAGTTTGTTTCGGAGTACATGAGGAATTCGCTGATTTTCGTAGTCGACTGGCTGTTGAAGGAATTGCAGAAATCGCCGCATTACTCAAAGCCCCTGCGCCCCCTGCTCGACTGCGTTCCGGTCATCAGGGGATTCGTTAAAAACTATAAACTGGCCATGGATATCGCGGCAGATAAAAGCAACCAGGCTGTTGTCAGGTCGAAGGAGCGGCACTTTATACCAAAAAAAATCGCCGATGGGCTGGCCCAGTCAATCAGAGACAATTGCTCCCAGCTAAAACAAGCCCTGGTCGACTCTTCATACAATGTCGCCAACAGCACCATCGATCGGTCCGGAGTGCTGACTAAAAAGATCACCGTGATAAGGGATTCCTGCACTGATTCACATATGAGAATCAGCAAGGGACTCTCGGAGATTGAAAGAATATAGCGGGTCAGATTCCGCGCAGTTCGCACCGGTCGGCGAAGGTGAGGACGAATTCCCTGATCGCGAGGATTTTTTCCACCGGATACGGCTCGATTGATTCCCACGACCGATCCAGGAGCCGTGCGTCGCGGTGGAACTGCTGCAGGCAATAGCTCCTCACGCGGCCGATCCGATCCCGGATCCCGGCGAAATCATCCAGCGTGACATATCCCGGAATAGAGGTGGTGCGCACCTCGTAATCTATACCGCCTGTCCTGAGAATATCGATGCTCTCGACGATACGGCTGAAATCAACATCGGTGCCCGTGACCAGGCGGTATTTTTCGGGGGAGGTTTTGATATCGATGGCGGCATAATCCAGAAGCCGTTTGCCGATGAGCCGTGAGATGACCTCGGGATGCAGGCCGTTCGAATCGAGCTTGATGGACATCCCCAGCTCTTTTATCTTTTCAAAGAAAGAATCGATATTGAGCGAGAGGGTCGGCTCGCCGCCGGAAATTGTCACGGCGTCGATGACTTTTTTTCTTTTTCTGATGAGATCTATGGCTTCCTCGTTGCTCGCAAGCTCCAGGACCTTCCAGTTATCGGCAAGGTCCGGGTTATGACAGAACCGGCATCGCAGGTTGCATCCACCGCTGAACAGTACGGTGCAGATTTTTCCCGGGAAATCGATAAGTGATGTTTTATAGATTCCCCTGATATTCATAAGCGGGTGCTTTTTCCAGCCGGTAAACTTTTCTTTCCCTAAATTCTTCCTGTTTTCCTTTGTTCCACTGGTTTATTGGTCTGAAATAACCGACGACACGCGAATACACTTCAACCGGGACTTTGCATACCTTTTTACTCATGGATAATCTCCCTTTTTGGATATTGTATTTTACACTCCTCATAACATGAGAGGGGACATTTATTCGGGAATCAGAATTATGTCGGATTCCCCTGATATATTAATCGGCATTATGCGCCGTCGACTTCAATGCCGTGCTGTATCAACTCATCCTGCGAATGATCATAGGGGCAGAACTTGTGAGCGCCCGGGATGTACCCGTGGACCGGGCACACGCTGAAGGTGGGCGTCACGGTAAAATAGGGCAACGCGTAGTTCTCGGCGATCTTCCTGACCAGCAGCTTTACCGAATTGATGTCATGGATCTTCTCGCCGAGGAAGAGGTGGACAACCGTCCCGCCGGTAAACTTGGTCTGAAGATCGTCCTGGTGGTCGAGAACGTCGAACAGGTCATCGGTATGTCCCACGGGCAGGTGAACCGAGTTGGTGTAGTAGGGCTCCCTGCTCCCCGATGTTTTAATGTCTGGGAACAGCTTCCGGTCGTGGAGGGCGAAACGGTAGCTCACCCCTTCGGCCGGGGTCGCCTCCAGGTTGAAGAGATTCCCGGTCTCCTCCTGAAAACGCATGATCCGGTCACGCATGAAGTCGAGGACTTTGATGGCGAACTCCTTTCCTTCGATTGAAGCGATGTCTGTGTTGAGCAGATTGAGGCATGTTTCGTTCATGCCGATGAGGCCGATGGTGGAAAAGTGGTTGATCCAGTACTTCTGATTGCGCTCGTATATGCCGGATAGATAATGTTTCGTGTATGGATACAGGTCATTTTCCGTGAAATTCTCCAGGGCCTTCCTTTTGATCTCCAGAGAGTTTTTCGCCAGTACCATGAGCCGTTCAAGCTGTCCGAAAAATTCGTCGTTGCTTTTCGACAGGTACGCGATGCGGGGCAGGTTGATGGTCACGACGCCGATGCTGCCGGTCAGCGGGTTCGCGCCGAATAATCCGCCGCCCCGTTTCCGGAGCTCCCGGTTGTCCAGCCTCAAACGGCAGCACATGGAGCGCGCGTCTTCAGGGTCCATGTCGGAGTTGATAAAGTTCGCGAAGTAGGGAATGCCGTATTTCGAGGTCATTTCCCACATGGGGTCGAGCTTGCTGTTCCCCCAGTCGAAGGCGTTCGTGATATTGTACGTGGGGATGGGAAAGGTGAAAATCCGGTTGCGGGCGTCTCCCTCCGACATGCACTCGGCAAAGGCGATGTTGAACATGTCCATTTCCGCATGAAACTCGCCGTAGGTTTTATTTTGAACGACGCCGCCGATAATAACGTGATCGCCGGCAATGGTGCGGGGCACCGTGAGGTCAAGGGTCACGTTCGTAAAAGGTGTCTGAAAACCGACCCGCGTCGGTATGTTCATGTTAAAGATGAATTCCTGGAGACACTGTTTTACATCATCATAGGTAAGCTTGTCGTACCAGATGAAGGGCGCAAGATAGGTATCGAAATTGGCGAAGGCCTGAGCGCCGGCGGATTCGCCCTGAAGGGTGTAGAAGAAATTCACCACGTGCCCCAGGGCGCTCCGGAAATGCTTCGCCGGCCTGCTCTCCACTTTCCCCGCAACGCCGCCGAATCCCTGCAATAGAAGATCATACAGGTCCCAGCCGACGCAATAGGCTGAAAGAAGACCCAGATCATGAATGTGAAAGTCGCAGTTCACGTGCGCGTTCCGTATTTCAGGAGGGTAGATCCGCTCCAGCCAATACTTTGCGGTTATGGCGGTCGCGATATGGTTGTTGAGACCCTGCAGGGAGTAGCTCATGTTGCTGTTCTCGTTCACCCGCCAGTCGGACCGGTCCAGGTAGCTTTCGATGAGCTCCAGCCCCTCGGTAAGCAGACTTTTCCCCTCCCGGATTTTGCGGTGCTGTTCGCGGTAGATGATATAGGCCTTGGCCACCTTTGCGTGGCCCCGCTCGATGAGCATTTTCTCAACGAGGTCCTGAACGTTTTCAACAGTCGGTATCCGACCGTCCTTGTAAATTATATCAAGGATGCCAATGATGGAATTGGAGATTTCCCGCGCGGTGATCCGGTCGCTTCCGCCCACGGCCTGGACGGCGTTGTATATGGCGTCTGTTATCTTTTCTGCGTCAAAAGGTACGATTCTCCCATCTCGTTTTCTGATGAAATTGGTGTGGGTACCGTCAGCCATGTGAAATCTCCGGGAATAAGAGAGGTGAATTTTGTATATGCAAAATTAAGTAATGTATAAAAAAAAAGAATTATTTACCGCGCCAGGAAGTGTAAATGCGAATTATAACAATAGAATTGTAGCGAAATAGCCATTAATTCCTTTTTATTGCTGCCCGCCGCTTGTATGGCCAGTGGCTGAATTGAATTACTTATGATTTTCGCCCCATGTCTATTGATCGATAATTATCACGTCTACGTATATATCCCATTAGAATTAAAAGTCAATTAAAAATATTATGTCGCCTAATTTTTTTTAAAAAATTCCACCGTGTAGGGCTTTTTTCATTTATAAATGATAAATTGATGCGCTTACTATTCGTCTCGAGGCCACCCCCGATGGTGAAATTCCAGTGCTTCCGGGGAAGTCTGATCAGGGACAAGGCGGAAAAGAGTGAGGACATGGATATATCGGCGTAAGTAAGACCTCCGCCGATGGTCGTATAGCCGCCGAATTTATTCATGTACCAGGGAAAACATAATTATATTTGACATACTTGGTTAATCTCATTAGTATACAATATTGATAATGGATTTGTCGAATATCTAAATACAAATTTAAATCCCCCCCCGCCGCTTGCGGCGGCGGGGGGTCGGGCAGGTATTTGATATGCCGACGGCATAATCCGCTCCCCGCCACCGCAGGTGGCGGGGAGCGAAAACTTATTATTTTCGTGCAGCAACAAGTCCCATGATAATGGAGTTTGTCAATCATGCCGGAACTGATACATGTTAAAGGGAAAAACGTTGGCAGAGTGATCCTTTACGCCCTCAGCACCTGCGTCTGGTGCAAAAAGGCCAGAAATCTTCTTGATGAACTGAAGATCGAGTACTTTTATACCTATGTGGACCTTCTGGACAGCGAGGAAAACACTCGGGTAAAAAACGAGATACGCAAGTGGAATTCCCATTGTTCGTTTCCGACTATAGTAAAAGATGACGGCTCATGCATAGTCGGCTTTGATGAAGAAAAGATTCGCGGGCTGAAAAAATGAATCCTCATTCCGATATCACCGCCGGGGCGATTAACGGACTCTATCGAAAACTCTTCACCGAAGCGGAAAAATCCGGGTATCACCTTAATCCTGATGAAGATTTTACGAAAGTCCTTGTCAGGAGCCTGCTGATTAATGAAAACAGGTACGGGTACTGGGCATGCCCGTGCAGGCTCGCCGCTGGGGCCAAGGCAGACGATCTTGATATTATCTGCCCCTGTGACTACCGGGACGCCGACATCGATGAATATGACGCCTGTTACTGCGCTCTCTACGTATCGCGGAGGATACTCAACGGCGAGAAGCAGGTCAAACCGATTCCGGAGCGCCGCCCGCCCGAGGAGGTACGGATGATGAAAAAAGACACTCCCGGTCCGAATCAATCAATCTCAGGATTGAGCCAGCCGGTCTGGCGCTGCAAGGTGTGCGGTTACCTGTGCGCCCGGGACGGCCCTCCCGAGGTCTGCCCCATCTGCAGGGCGGAGAAGGAGCGGTTTGAACTGTTCATTGGGAAGAGCACGGCCTGAGGACCGTGTCCGCGTGAAATTTTCGAGCACCGTCATGACCGATATCAAGTAATTCAAGATTTTTCCCGATACATAATTGAAAGTCCCATGTGTATTTGTGTATGAAAATAGCCGCATCACGACGCCTCCCGGAGGCGGAGGGGCGGCACATTATATAAATATAGTTAATCGGGAGTTATTGATATGAAGAACGTAATTACCTGTTTATCGCTTTTTCTCTGCATGATATTCATAACCGCAACCAGGGGGAATACTCAATTAACGCCCGCAGCCATTGATGCCGTTAAGCTCACGATCACTGATATACCGGAAGGCTATATGTACGGCACGGTTCCCGAACCGTATAAAAAGACTCTGAAGGAGAACCCCTGGATGATGGATAAGGCGGCCATCAAGCGTCTCGCGGATAAGATTTATCCGGGCGGTGATTTCAAAAAGATAGCGGATATTCACGTAACCATCATTGCGAATAAGGATACGCCGTTCGGCGATGATATCGTCTGTTATCTGATACTGTATAACAGTGCCAGGGACGCTCAGAATGAAATGAAAAAAGTAACCGAATTCGCCTATTACAACAGTGATCGGGCCTTGCTGCTCACGAAAGACAATCTGGCGGTTTTTTTATTTGTCGATGACATGAATAATTTCCACTTCATTCAGGATCTTGCAAAAACCATCGAGGAGAGATTAAAGAATCTGTAATAAACGAGAAATTGACGACAACGACCGAAGGCGACAATGCGCATTGCCGCCTTCAGCGTCTTGCCTTTTTTATTATTTCCTCTTGACGATTCTTAAATTTTTTTTTATTTTATTGGTATCCTGTTCGTTTCTCTTTCCTATTGCTTTTTAATCCTTGCATTATTTTTTATGGTGTTATGGGATTGATGGAATTCAGCCGTCAATCAAGTTATATGGAGGGGATGATTGCATTTCCTCACATGAGAAGACCCGCCATCCCCGGTAGAGGTCGAACTTAAATTCCCCTATTGGCATGGGAATGCCCCCTGAGGGGGTCAGGGGGGTCGAGAATATTTCGGGAGAGTTACGCTCATGAGAATGGATAAACTGACATTGAAAGCGCAAGAGGCGGTCAACAGGGCGCAGAATATCGCGACCGATTTGAGCCACTACGAGATACAGCCGGAGCACCTCCTCCTGGCGCTCATCGATCAGGAGGGCGGCATATTCGCCTCAATCGCCCAAAAAATCGGCGCTTCCCTGCATGACCTGAGAAATGAGGCTGATGCGGCTGTCAAGTCCCTGCCCCGGCAGACGGGCGCCGGGCCCGGCGGGGTCGCGCTCTCATCCGCCCTGCGGGACGTGCTGAACGAGGCGTGGAACGAGGCCGTTGCCCTCAAGGATGATTACCTGAGCACGGAACACATGATTCTTGCCATGGCTTCCAAGGGAAGCGGCAGGGCGCGGAAAATCATGAACGAGCACGGGTTCATACGCGACAACATCCTCAAGGTCCTCAAAGACATCCGGGGATCGAAGCGCGCCGATGACGAAAACGCAGAGGATAAATACAACGCACTGGACCGCTTTAGTCGTGATCTCACCAAATTGGCGCGCATGAACAAGCTCGACCCGGTTATCGGCAGGGACGAGGAGATACGACGGGTGATGCAGGTGCTCACGCGCCGGACCAAGAACAATCCCGTGCTCATCGGAGAGCCGGGTGTGGGCAAGACGGCCATCGTAGAGGGACTGGCGCGGCGCATCGTGGAGGGCGACGTGCCGGAGAACCTTAAAAACAAGCGCCTGGTGGCCCTGGATATGGGGGCCCTGATAGCCGGCGCCAAGTACCGCGGTGAGTTCGAGGAGCGGCTCAAGGCCGTGATAAACGAAGTGGAGGAATCGGCCGGCGACGTAATGCTCTTCATTGATGAGCTGCACACCCTCATCGGCACCGGCGCCGCCGAGGGCGCGATCGACGCGTCGAACATGCTGAAGCCGGCCCTGGCCCGCGGCGACCTCCGCTGCATCGGCGCCACCACGCTCAATGAGTACCAGAAGTACATCGAGAAGGACAAGGCCCTGGAGCGGCGGTTCCAGCCGGTTCTCACCACGGAACCATCGGTTGAGGATACGATAGCGATCCTGCGGGGCCTGAAGGAGAAGTACGAGGTGCACCACGGCGTGCGGATATCGGACTCCGCCTGCGTGGCCGCGGCGGTACTGTCGGCCCGGTACATCACCGCCCGCTTCCTGCCGGACAAGGCCATCGATCTGGTGGACGAGGCGGCGTCGCGCATCAAAATGGAGATTGACTCGATGCCGATCGAGATCGATGAGATTGAACGCAAGGTGCGCCAGCTCATGATCGAGACCGAGGCCCTCAAAAAAGAAAAGGACGCCGCTTCCAAGGACCGGCTTGAAAAGATCAAGGAACAACTGGCGAACCTGAACGAAAAAAAGAACGGCCTGGTGGCCCAGTGGAAGAATGAGAAGGGAATCATCTCCGAGATACGGAAAATCAAGGAACAGATCGAACAGCTCCGCAGGGAAGAACAGCGCGCCGAGCGAGAAGGGAACCTGAACCTGGTTGCCGAGATCAGATACGGTAAGATTGCCGAGCTTGAAAAGAAGCTCTCCGCCGCCAATGATAAGCTGAAATCAATACAGGGGGATAAGACCCTCCTCAAAGAGGAGGTGACCGAGCAGGAGATCGCGGCCGTGGTGTCCCGCTGGACCGGCATCCCGGTGTCTCGGATGCTGGAAGGGGAAAAGGAGAAATTGATCAAGATGGAATCAATCCTCGAGAAGCGGGTCGTGGGTCAACACGAAGCCATCACCGCCATATCGAGCGCGGTACGGCGTTCGCGCTCCGGCATACAGGATCCGGACCAACCCATCGGCTCCTTTGTATTCCTGGGTCCCACCGGCGTGGGCAAGACCGAGACGGCAAAGGCCGTGGCCCAGTTCATGTTCAACGACGAGAAGGCCATCATCCGCATCGACATGTCCGAATACATGGAGAAGCACTCGATATCAAGGCTCATCGGCGCGCCCCCGGGATACGTCGGATACGATGAGGGCGGCCAGCTCACCGAGGCGGTGCGGCGGCGTCCCTACGCGGTCATCCTGTTCGACGAAATCGAGAAGGCGCACCATGACGTATTCAACATATTCCTGCAGATCCTCGACGAGGGGCGGCTTACCGACTCCAAGGGGCGGGTCGTCGACTTCAAGAACACCCTCATCATCATGACGTCGAACATCGGCACATCGTACATCAGCGACTCGTCGATACCCTATGAGAAGCGGCGCGGCGGCGTGGAAGAGGAGCTGAAATCGTACTTCAGGCCGGAATTCCTGAACCGTATCGACGAGGTGATTATTTTCAACCCCCTGTCTCGTGAGAACATTGCGGAGATCGTCAAGCTTCAGCTTACGGAGGTGGCCTTACGGCTCAAGGAGCGGGGCATTTCCTTGGAGCTTTCGAAGAAGGCGCTCGAGTTTCTCGTCCATGAAGGCTTTGATCCGCAGTTCGGAGCGCGTCCCCTGAAGCGCGCCATCCAGAAGCATCTGCTGAATCCACTGTCGGTACGGCTTATCTCCGGCGAATCGCTGGCTGAGCAGAAGATCAGAGTGGATTCCGACGGGAAAAAAATAATATTCGGCAAATAACACGACTCAAGTCCGATATCGTTCTCCCTGCGATAGTGATTACCGGCTGTTGTGACAGCAGGGCGATGGCCGCCATGCTTTATTCCTTAGATTGTGCCCCCAAACCATAGCCATGTTGTTGTGGGACATCGGCTATCGAACGCAAGGCTTCCGGATTTCAATAACCTATCCGAGTTGACATATTTCCCGCGCGATGATTTTTTGGATACGATGTTCAGCGGAATGCCATGCTTCGGTACATGTGGGCGATATCCATCAGCCGGCTCGGAATCCGCACTTCATACGGGAAACATATCAAGTCAGGAGACGTGTTATGTCAAATAAGGAAGTTGTCATTTTATCCGGGTGCAGGACCCCGATCGGAAGCTTCGGCCAATCGCTTAAAGCCGTCAAGGCGTTCCAGCTTGCGGCGCTTGTCATGCAGGAGGCGATGAAGCGGGCCGGCGTGACCGGGGATATGCTTGATGACGTCATTATGGGAGACTGTATACAGACCAGCGAGGAAGCGAACACGGCGCGAACCGCGGCGCTGAAGGCCGGCATCCCCGTCGAGGTGCCGGCGACCACCATTCAGCGGCAGTGCGCTTCCGGCATGCAGGCCGCCATTTTCGCTTCGCAGCAGATCATCGCGGGCGATTCCGAGATCGTGCTCGCCGGCGGGTGCGAGGCGATGAGCAACGCGCCGTATATTCTCAAAAATGCGCGGTGGGGATACCGGCTTCAGCACGGCGAAATGACCGACTCCATGTGGGAGCTCCTCTATTCCGGCAGCCATCTCCTCGGCGAGGCCTTTATCATGGGGCAGACCGCGGAAAACCTGGCGGAGAAGTACGGCATATCCCGGGAGGACCAGGACCAGGTGGCCTTTGAGAGCCATCACAAGGCAATCAGCGCCATAGACGCGGGCAGGTTCAAGGACGAGATCGTGCCGGTCCCGGTGCCGCAGCGAAAGGGCGAGCCGAAAATGTTCACCACGGATGAGCATCCCCGGCGCGATGTGAGCCGGGAGAGCCTGGCGTCGCTCAGGCCGGTCTTCAAAAAGACCGGCACCGTAACGGCGGGTAACAGCTCCGGTTTGAATGACGGCGCCGCAGCCATGGTCATCACCTCCATGGAGCGTGCGAACAAGCTTGGCAGGAAACCGATTGCGCGCATCGCAGCCAACGCCCTGACCGGGTGCGAGCCTCACCTGATGGGCTACGGACCGGTGCCGGCCGTTCAGAAGCTGTTAAAGAAGACCGGCAAGAGCCTGGATGACATCGGTCTTATCGAGTGCAACGAGGCCTTTGCCGCACAGTATATTGCCTGCGAACGCGGACTCGGCTTGGACCGCTCGATAGTGAACGTGAACGGGTCCGGTATCGCCCTGGGCCACCCAGTCGGATGCACGGGAGCGCGTCTCATGATTACCCTCATAAACGAGATGAAGCGTCGGAACGTTCAGTGGGGGATTGCGACACTCTGCGTCGGCGGCGGTATGGGCGGGGCGGTGCTCATTGAAAATTTGAAGTAACCCGCGGGACACGTATAAAATCCTGAAAAAATAAAAAAATTGAACTTTATTTTTGATGGTAAGTACATTATATGTTAGATTTGTTGCTAGATTGAAATAATACTACCATTACCCCCGCCGCCTGCGGCGGCGGTGGCAATGGTAGGAGTTACAGACGATTATTGCCAAATTACCAGTGGTTGTCTAGTAAGTACCTTTTCCCCTCCCTCGATGGGTGGGGACAGGGGAGGGTGATTCTAACATCAGATTTGCAACATGTCTGATATATTCGTGATTAAACATACTATATGGAGGACACGATGAAAAAAATTATCATCATAGTATTCACGGCGCTGCTTCTCGCAGGATTCGGCATCCGTGACGCGAGAGCATGGTTCTTAATAGGAAGCACCGATCCCGCGGCCCTGACCTTCCTGTACAATAACTACCTGAAATATCAATACCAGCCGAAGCTGGCGCAGGGTATGGCCAATGCGAGCGTGTACTCGGCGCACGTGGCGACCCAGCGCGGGTACCAGGGATATGACAAGTTCGCTATCACGGTGGGAACCATGGCCGCGGCGCAGGTGCCTGCGACCAGCACCGATCTTTCTTACTATAAGAAACTCCATGAAAGGCTGATGAAGGAGGGGGATCTTAACATCGGTGTGGCCTGGAACGCATGGTCGCTGAATATCGGGGTGAAACTTCCGGCCGACCTTTACCTATCAGGAAAGTTCGGATATCTGAAGTATAAATATGAAGAATACGATTTTGACGGCATCAACGCCGGCGGCATGATCAACTATCAGGTGGTGAGGCCGAAGGCGCCGCCGGTAAAGTTCGTTTTATGGCGCGGCATTTCCCTCGGCACCGGTTTCATCTGGCAGCGGAATATAACCGCCATCCATCATGAGGCCGATCCAATATCTTCGGGCGGTTACACCATCAAACCGGTCCTGGACATAACCGCACGGACCGAGTCCTATGTTATTCCGCTGGAGATATCGACCGCGGTGCGTCTCTTCTGGGTGCTCAACATTCATGCTGGGGGCGGGATCGATTTCGCCGCTGGAACGTCCAATCTTCGATACTCAGCAAAGGGAACCTTGGCCGGTCCCGGCGGCCTGGAATTATTTTCGCTCTACGGCAGACAGGGCGGCAAGGGCTCAAAACATTTCATGCCGAAGATATTCTGCGGTCCCGGTCTGAATCTGGGCCCGGTTATAATCGATATTCCCTTCACCTACTACTTCATGGGCGGTTTCAACCTCGGCGCTACGTTCGGCGTTGTGTGGTAAGGATTCAGAAGGCAGGGCCTGCCGGCCCTGCCTTCTTATTTATACGGCTGCTAATTACACGAATAAAAATTGCTTGCGTATCAGCGTCATGGAGCTATAATTATCATCTCGTCGTAATCATAATAACAATAAGGAGCGCGGTATGGTAAAAAAGATTATCAAGATTCTGGGCGGTCTGCTTGCAGTCGTTATACTGATTGTCATAGCCGCAAGCGTCGCCATTATTTTCTTTGTAAATAAAGGGCTCGTTGAGGACCAGATGAAGAAGGCTCTCAACCGGCACGTGCAGATCCAGGATATCAGCGTGAGCATTTTCTCGATCATATCGGGAATCGAGGTGAAGAAGGTCACCATCTCGAATTTCAAGACCGAGAAACAGCTGGAGGCCCTGAAGGGAAAACCGGTCGCCGCGAACGATGTTTTTGTGAGGATGGAATCGCTCAGGTTGAAACTGAAGTTCCTGCCCCTGCTGAAGAAGAGGTTCGAGCTGAGAGAGCTTGTACTCTACACTCCGATGATAAATGTTGCGAAGAACAAGAAGGGCTATTTCAACTTTGACGACCTTACCAGGCCGAAGAAAAAGACAGCTGAGGAGCAGGCCGAGGAGCCCGCAAAATCCCTTACGGCCGACGACATTCCCGTTGCTGTCAGCGTCGGAGAGGTGGGAATCAAAAACGGCACGATTAATTACTATGACGGAAAATTTGATCAGAGATTCCAGGTATACAAGCTGACGGCGGTGGTGTACAGCATCGCCATAGACCCCAAGAACCTTGAAAATAAGGATAACGCCAAAGTTAAGATATTCATGGGGGTGAGGACCGTTGGCCCGATCAAAACGGGAAGCGTCGAATCATTTGACATAACTTTCGATATTACCGGAAATGTAAAACCTTTTGATATCAAAACGCGGAAGCTCGATCCCGAAGTATCGGTCCACGCCGGCTCGCCCGAGGGGATGATCACCGGGCTGCAGATCTTTAATTCAATTGCCGCCAACAATATCCTTTCCAAGTACATCGGCGACGCTCTCTCCTTCCTGAAAGGGAAGCAGTCATGGAAGGGATCGAAGCTGGCATACGTGGATCTCTGGTACAAGGCGGGCCGGGCCACGCTGTCCAACGGTAACCTCAAATTGCAGGAGTGCCGGCTCCTGTTTGACGGCGTCTATAGCACGATCTCCAGGGACATGGACGTCAACCTCGAGCTGGAACTGCTCAAGAGCCGCAACAACGCGATCAAAGTCGGCATCCGGAGGCAGATTGAATCCGGCTTGAAGCGCCTTGGGGCGAAGAAATATGTCGATGCCGACAAGATAGCGGAAACCGCCATGAAGCCGCTCCTGAACAAGAACGGAATGATTTACATGAAGTTTAAAGTCGCCGGCCCGACAAGCAAACCTGATGTGCAGCTGACGTTTCCGCAGCTTGGATCACTTGATGACATCATCAAGCAGGTTGCCGGAGATGTCCTCATTGAAGGGGGAAAGGAAGCCATTAAGAAGGGAGTCGAAGAAGGCGGGAAAGAATTGATTAAAAGGCTACCAAAGCTCCTTAAATGAAAAGCATGGCATGCCAGTTTGTATTGCGCGGCGGGGTCGGTTTTGCCCCGCCGTTTTCGTCTTGACTATTATTATGATCAGGAGAAGTCGATGGATACAATTATCGTTTTCAACCAGGAGGAGGAGCGTTTTACCGGAACGATAAAGGCCATGCTGGAAAGCAGGGTATCCTCAGAGGATATTGTTACATTAACGAATCAAGAGAACGCCCTCCATGACCTGGCCGCCGCCATATCCAGATACCCTTCCATACTGGGCCAACAGCACCTGAGCGGCGCCTCCCGGTCGGTGGAAACGCTTGTGGAAGAACTCTGTCAAAAAGACGCCATTGACATCAAGCTGCATATACCGACAAAGGCCATACTGGGCCAGGGATTTGCAATCGCCAAAATCAATTTTTTTCTCATGTTGAAATACCTCTGCTCCAATTATAGAGATCTCATCCACAACGCGCATGATATTAATGAGATTATAGCGAATAATATATTTGCCGTGATGGCGGAAGAGGTCTTTTTCACGCTGATCGCCGACCACGCGGTTTCCCGCCATATCAGGATTAATGCGTCATACCTGCTGGCGAACCTGTGGGAACGGCGCATAGATTTCGGCATCAGTGAATTTCCGCCGATCATTACCGGCATCTGGGCTGCGCGGACGATTCTTAAGCCGGCTTTCGGGACGATGTTGGGCATCTCGGAGCTCATGGTCCTTTCAGAGAATGCGGGACCGGCCTGGACTGAATTCCTCCAACGCGAAGAGCTGGATCAGAATGAGCTGGATTCGATCAGGGAGTTTCTTCTGGGCATCAGTTTTGAGGAGATTGAGCATCTGTCGGCGGAGAAGGAACGGCGTGGAGTCCCATCGCTCAGCAGAGAAGAGATGTACGATCTGCTGGGTGACGATACGGCGTATCCTGAATACCGGGCCGATGACCCCCGGGAGCTGTACCGGTCCTTCAGACATCGGAAAAAGAACGCCATCTTCAGGGCGCGTGCCGGCTCTCGCGGCCCCACAAAGACCATAGAAGAATATCTGATGTGTTATCTCCTTTCGCGTGCGGAATAGATCATCTCATGAAATGGCCGGCAACCATAAGGATGCCGGACGTGACTCTGATTCCGGCTTCAACATATATAATCTTTCTGATTTCACCGTCCTTCATTTCATTACCGATGGACCTGAACATGTCCCGGAATTTTTCCGGATACATGAGCACAAAGGGCCCCATGAGCACCATGATGAGGCCCATTATAAAGATAATCACGGAAAGACGACCGCGATAGATAGTGAGCGGGAACCCGGCTGCGATGAGCAGGATGCCGTGCAGGAAAAATAATTTCTTCGAGGTCCAGGCCGTCCATAATCTAAAGGCCGCCAGCGGCGCGCAAAGCTCCGCACAGCCCAGGAGTATCAGAAAAATTCCCAGTGACATGACATACAGGCTGATCATGGCCTGCCCGCCGTGTTTCGTCCGCCGATTGCGGGGCGGCCTCCGGCAAGCCATAGCCGGATTGCGTCCTTCATGAGCGCGATGTCAGAGTCGCGCGTGAGGTTGTGGTCACCGTCGGGGATGATCATTTTTGCGAGGCGCGGCGAGAGATTTTTTTCGAGCAGGGACACATTGGATATGTCCACGGCCGCGTCCATGCTGCCGTGAATCGCCAGGACCGGCACCCTGATTTTTTTTACGGCGTCCTGCATGTCGATTCTGTAGAGTTCGCGGAAAAAGGAATTATTGATCAGAACGCCGTCAATTACGGACATGCCGCGCTCCGGCAGGGACCCCGCGTCGTCGATGCCGAAGCCGTATTTGAGCAGCATGCGGAGATCAACGGGCGTGGCAATCAGGATCAGGGATGCGACGCTCGGATCTCCCTGTGACGCGTAGAGGAGCGTGGCCGCCGCGCCCATACTGGAGCCCATCAGATGTATTTTATTCATGCCGCGGCCTCTGAAGAAAGAAACCGCGGCGGCAAGGTCCTCGACTTCTTGAAGAAGCGATATATCGGAAATAGTGCCTCCGGATTCGCCGGCACATGAGAAATCAAAGCTCATAAGGGCATGTCCCGTCGCAGTGATATCATACGCGAGCTTGGTTATTTTATAGCCGTCCTTGTTGGAAAACAGGCCATGGCTGTATATGACGCCGGCAGCACCGCCAGTGCCGGTACGGTACATCCTACCGGCGAGGCGCTGGTTCAAATTGTTGTAGAAGCTGATATCTTCTGCGATCATCATCAAATTTTTGTCAGCTTTATGAGAGGCTCGAAATATCCTTCCGAGTTATTACCGTCGATGATGATGGCGAGAGGCCGGAGGCGAAGAGTCTCTTTTCTGTTTTTTGTGGTTTTATATCCCCCGAACAGGAAATAGGATGACTTTGCCTTTACGAATCCTCTGTTTATGCCGCCGGCGCGATGCTGCTCTTTCATCTCATAGATATTGATTTTCAGCTTGTTATCTTCGATGGTATACACTCCTTTGAAAATCAATGTTTCCATATTCAGATACAGGACTATCAGGGCGCGGTAATTTGAATAAAAGCTGAAGTTATATCCGTAGTTTCCGGAATACTTAAGGGTCCAGGTGCCGATAACGCTCTTGAAGGTAAGCGGGCTTTCAGCGCCGTCCGTTTCAGCCGCATGGACTGAGTTCAGGGCGAGGGGAATACCGTCCCGCCACGGAACATCTCCAGGAACAACTGAAGAGGTCGTTATAACCATGAGGAGAGGGAGCATGAGGACCGATACTCTGATCATGGGGTGATTATAAATATCGGAGCTGAATATTGTAAAGAAAATTTCCTGGCCAGCTTGCAAGGATAAATAAACTTTGCTGCAAAATTACTCATAACTATTCATTTTTACGGGGCTGTCTAATAAGAGTGCGTCCCAAGTTTTAGGACGCACTCCGAGTCAGTTAGGATGCGGTCTCCCCCTCCCTTGATGGGAGGGGATTGGGGAGGGTGATTCTTCAAAGAAATTATAACAATCATATTGACGTGTTGTGTGCCTTTGTATATATTGACTATGGAGGGGACGATTTTGGTTTCGACTGTAATAGCGGTTTTACAGCTGCATGCCGAGTGCGCTGGCAACTCGTTAAACATGGCAGGCCTAACCTAAGTGCAAACGATAATTTTGCATTGGCAGCTTAATTAACTGCCACGTCTTCAGATTGCCTGCTCCTCTGGGGCGGCTGAAGGCGTCATAAACAGAGGATAGTCTAATTTCCCCGCTCCGGGAATGAGGACGAAACAATAGGGAGCTCGAATGTTCATAACGGTGCCTGACCCCGGTGGGACATTTTAAATGAAATGATCAGGATACGCATGGAGAGGCTGTACGGCTGGATTGCAGGACGCGGGTTCGACTCCCGCCGTCTCCACAGGAAACATCACTTCTCTTTGATATACTTCAGTTTGAACATCAGTTCCAGGAGCCGATTGTTTATTTCATCCAGAAGGTTGTTCTTCATTTTATCTGCATCATATTCATTGGTGTTGTAGTCATCGTACTGGTGGTCCAAATACGCTACCTGAAGGCCGGCGTTGACAATTATTATCATGGAGTTGAAATCGGTATACTGCATCTCGGCAGAGAGGGACGGGTTGACTTCATAAATAATAAGGCTGTCTAGGCCGTTTTCTTCAAATAATTTTTTGAGCGCCTCCTGGTTGCTGCTCAGATACTGGGTTATAATACCTATGGATTTATAGTACAGAAAATCTTCATCCTCTGAAAACTGTAGAAAACGGTCGAACTCTGATTTCGAAGCGGACAGGTTCCGATCGTCTGTTTGTATAATTTTCAGGCTGTTAATTCTCTTGTACGCGTCCAGCCAGTGCGACAGGCTCGTGGCGTACTGCTTAACCGTGATAGAGCTGCTGTGAGGAATCCGGAACAGAATTCCGCTATTTTTGAACTTTAACAGGGTTGATCTGTTGTTTACTTCACGTTTGACGTGGTATTTTGAGCAGGAAACGAGTATCAGCAATGTCAGTGCTATAGCGCCATATTTATTCATTTTGCAGTACCTCGATAACAGGGATCAGTAGCCGCTCGGAGCGCTGCTCGCAGGATTGAGGAGCGCACAATCATGAAAACGATTGCAACACTTTTCTTCCCAGGTCGGTGACCGTAATTCGAACGGGGGCGTAAGCCGGCTCATCGGAATATCGTATCATGCCGAAATGATTCAGCCACATAAAAAAGTAAAAGTCAAGAAATGAGATTTTAAATAAATTGTTCGGCGAGGCGAAGCCGGTCATTTCGAAGAATTCATTCGCGAGGCTGTCCAGACGGATTGTTCCCCAATGCCTGAGAAGCAGGTCTTTCAATATATTCTTGCCGTGATTCAGTTCTTTCGCCGATTCAGTGTCGGACGGAAAGATGTATTCCCATCGGGCTTGGTTCCAGAATGCGCTGAAGATCAGGAAATACATGGCTTTTTCCGGGATGTCAGGTTCGTAGATAATGGCACAGGACCCCGAACGTTTCACAATTCCGGCCACTTTCAGGAGGTGAACACACTGTTTGACATATATGATGAGAAGTTCGGGATCGTCAATTTCTGCAGATAGGCCGGATTCAGGTGCTTTTTCCATGCAGTAGCGGTAAAAGTTTTTCTTAAAATGCCCGGTCTTTGTTACGGAGAATCTGTTATTTGATACCGCTCCAATCAGAAACATGGCCAAGCGTACTGCGAAACATCTATTAATATCAACATCCGGCAGGTTTTTTTCTGAATTGTTCAGATAGCTGTAGTAACGGGTTACCGATTCAAGAGAGGTTATACTCGCCGGATGATTGCAGGGAACCTTATTGTTTCGAAGAGATTTGTTGCTGTTTCTGGAATGAATGGTTGAATCCCCACCATGAAGCGGTTCAATCAGTTTGTTCTTTTGTTTGATTGTCATTGTTATAATTTCTATATGTGTCGTGATCTATCAAAGACCTGGAAGTAAATTGGTACTATTAATTGTGCCAACTTCTAATTTAAATCTAAATTATAACACTTCCTCATTAAAAAATCAATGATTGAACTCTTTCGGCAAAATCAGAATTAATTGGTGAGTAAAATATCATTTGTATCTTATGAACATTTAAATTAAAATTAATTTAAAGTCAAGATAATTCTATTTTTTTTAAAAAAAATTCTCTAAATATTTCTTCGAGGAGATTCTGTATCATGATTAATTCTCGAAACTGAAGTAGTATAAAAAAATTAATATTTTCCGCCCCGGGCGGCGCGGCGGCATTACAGAGGATTATATTGCACATTTTTCCTTTTTAGTAATTAATTACGGATTATTATGCACATTCAAATGAAAGAAATAATGCCTAATAAATATTTCCAGCCGATATTTGGCATCAATCATGTGTGATTAACACCCGAAGAGAATGATTATTGGCATCAAACGATAAAACGCGAGGCCGTGGCGTGGCTGATGTTTCCCTGAGCGGTAAGGGCGAGTCCGGGACTGGCTTCAATTACTGCTCTGACCCTTGAGGTTAACTCGGGAATGTGCGTTTGTTGACCCGAATCGTATCCGGCAGTGGTTGTTTGCAGCACATCAGTGATTTTTTCTTCGGATGCCTTAAAAGCTTTGAGTTTATCGTTCAGGCTACGGCTTACCGCCTCAATTCTGCCGGTCTGGGCAAAATCGCCATTCTGGAGATTGCGGGTTATGTCGCGGAGCGATTTTATTTCACGGCTAATATCGGGCATTTCTACGATTTTTACTGACCGCATTGCAAATGGTTGAACAGGATTGGGGACCGGTTCGCCATAATCGCCTAGGGCGGACCGTATATCGGAAAGTGTTTCAGTCAGCGCCTGTGTATTAATTCTGCCCGAGAATATTGCGTCCGATGCGATGCTTTTCAAACGCAAGGAGATGGACATGGCCCGTTGGATGACGTTCTGGGACATCTGTGCAATGCTCAACGCGTCGCTCAAGGACCGATCGATACTGAGGCGGTTATTGATCGATTTCGTGGAGATACGGGCGGTCTCCCTACCATGTCCGAGTGCTGCGAAATTGGCCGCATCACGGACGGTCGGAGGTTTGAAAGGAGAAATACTTCTGAAATCCGTTTTGATCAGCATGACAATTCCCTCCCTGGGTCTGCCGGCGGATGGGAGACAACGAACCTCCCCTTTAAAGGTATCATTAAATCAGTGATTTGTCAAATTCTATTTTATATGATTCAGCCGCGGATGACATAAATTCGATATGGATCATGATGAATAATTTTTCACGAGGGTCCGTCAATTGCGGCCAGTTCATCACATAATCTTTTCGTCTCATCCCGATTCAGAATGATCTTCACCGTACCGCCGCCCGGGTGCGCAAAGGTGATGGCGCAGCCATTTTCGTTCCGTATCACGTCGAATTTTTTATCTTCCGGCATCCTCACGGACGGGGAAAGCCAGTCATCGGCGTTGAATTCCGCGATCTGAATGAGCACGCCTAAGGCATGTTTCGGGTGTATGAACAGCTCCTTATAGTGTCGTCTTTGCTATACGAGCCGGGTACCGCGCCAAGAAGCTCTGAAAAAAATCGGTAAGCTTTTTCATAGTCCTTTACGGCTATTGCGATGTGGTCAATCCGCGATATCATGGCCAGGCTCCTGTGCTTCGCATCGGTGTTGCATATCAGCTTTATGAATTATGTTATGTCTCAAGTCAATTATTATAGTTCGCCGGCGACATTATTAACTGACGGTTTTCGGAATCAAAGCTCACAAAAGCCTGCATTCAGCACCAATTTCTAATAAATCGGTGCTGAATGCAGGTACATCCTGTACCGAATAGAATGCATCCCTTGCTTTGTGATGTGCTCTATTATATGCAACAAGTCTGATGACATTTTTTAAAGTATACTCAATAAAATACTTGAATAAATAACTGACTCAATAAATACCAATTGCCAGGAAAGAGGTAACGTGTGAGGATCTTGGTATTATTGGTGGCCATTGTTTTATCTGGAGCCGCGCCTGGCTGCAAGGATAAGCCGGATGAGAACCGGGTCGATCTTAAGCAGATTGATGTTGATAATTCCAACGATTACCGGTATATTTTCCGGGATACCATTCAGGAACAGGAAGAGCGGATAAATAAATATAAAAAGAAGGAATTCTGATACGCCTTCAAGAAACTGCGGACCACTCAGAACTGTCCGCGACTGCGTCGTAAGGCTGAGAGCAGGTACCATAAGGAGCGAGTGATGAAAAGAAAGATAGCATTTGTTGTCCTTTTTGCTGTTTTGACCATGGCATTTGTGCTGAATCAGTTTTCGTGCTTTAAATGCGATGATACATCACTCTTCGGCGATATCGGCCAGTCGCCGCTCAGGAAGGAAGCTGAATCCGCACAGGCGGTGGAAATTCAGGATACCTTCCGAAAGATCTTCAACCTGTACAAAGACCGGGTCGTTTTCATCACCACGGAGCAGGTGGTGCGCGTTCAGCCCCATCCCTTCTTTGATGACCCCTTTCTGAGGGAATTCTTCGGAAGCGGCCCGGGTCCGCGCACGGAACGGCGCAGGGGGCTTGGCTCCGGATTCATCCTATCCGAGGACGGGTATATCTGCACGAATCATCACGTGGTGGCCGGGGTTGATACGGTCACGGTCGGCATCAATGAAAAGAATTATAAGGCGACGATTATCGGCTCCGACGAACGGACGGACATCGCCCTGCTGAAGATCGACAACAACCAGAAGCTCAAACCGGTCTTCCTGGGCGATTCGGACAGGGTCAATGTAGGCGACTGGGCTGTCGCAATCGGCAATCCATTCGGCCTGGACCGAACGTTCACGGTCGGTGTGGTGAGCGCCATCGGGAGGCGGGACGTTGATTTCATGGGTGGATCGCATATCCAGACCGATGCTTCCATCAACCCCGGCAATTCCGGCGGACCCCTTATCAACATTTACGGCGAAGTCATCGGCATCAACCGTATGATCTATTCACAAACCGGCGGTTATATGGGAATCGGCTTCGCCATACCGATGAACACCGCGCGCTCCATCCTGGAGCAGCTCAAAACGCACAAGAAGATTAAACGGGGCTTCATCGGCGTGAGCATCGCCCAGATCACGGAGGACTACGCCCGGGAGCTGGGACTCACAACCAACGAGGGCGCGTTCATCGGAGAGGTGATACAGGGCGGTCCCGCCGAACGCGGCGGCGTGCGGGTTGGTGACGTTATCATGAAAATTAATGACCGGAGCATCAAGACCTACCTAGACCTCCTGAAGATCGTGGGTGAAACCCCCGTGGGTCAGACGCTGAAGCTCACCGTATGGCGGCAGCGGAAGCTGGTGAACCTGTTCGTGAGGGTCGGCGAGCGGCCCGAATGATGCGGAATAATATTCATCGCAGCCCCCTCTTTTCCAAATCGTCCTCTTCAAATCCGAAATAATGCCCCAACTCATGGAGGAGGGTGACGCGTATTTCTGCCTTCAGCTCCGCCAGGGTTTCGCTTGATTCAATGAGCGGCTCGCGGAACAGGATTATCCGGTCGGCAACCGCTTCCATATTGTCAACATGGCGTTCCACCAGCGATACGCCTTCATACAGACCCACGAGTTCCTCGTCTCCGTCGGTGAGATCGCGCTGGAGATGCGTGGGCCGATCAGCGACGACCACCGTTACCTGCTCCGCCCTGGCGCGCAGCTCGGCCGGCATGGAGTTCAACACCCCGGCGGTTACGTCGCGTACGAGCCGCTCAAATCTATTTCGTGTGACACGCATCCGCACTACCAGACTCCTGCCTCATACCGTTCCAAATCAATATCCAGGTTCACGCCTCAATCCTCGCGGGCCTCATCCCACAGGCGATACTGGCGCGGCAGGAGCCTGTTGATAACGCGGTTCAGGTCCAGCAGTTCTTCCGGCCGCGCATAGCAGACATACGTTTGTTTTTCCTCCCTATTAATCCGGACAAAGTATCGTGAGCAGGTATCACCATGAATTTTCTCGTTGACATACTGTTTCGCCAGGCGCTGCAGTGGAAACAGGGTAAAATATTTATCGAGCTTCTTTATTTCTTTCAGCGTAAGGGCGCGACGCTCGACGATTCGGTCCGGGTCGCCGTTTGCGGAATGCCGCGTAACCGATATGCTTTCTGTGTCCAGGGAGTACGTCCAGAGGGCGCGGGCAGTCCCGGCGTAAATGGTAATGATCACCGAGAAGCTTGTTTCCGGCATGTAACCTACAGCGCGGAAGAGGAGCGGGATGACGATCAGGATATGCCGCATGTGTGGTTCCTCCCGCGCATGACGGCGTCGGTATAATCCGCCGAATTATTCAAAAGATGGTTACCGTCTTGAGCTCGGTCTCGGGGTAAATCTGGCCGTGGGCCGGCGGCATTGCATTGTAGGCCCAGGTGACGTCCACCGTCGCGAGTTTCACCCCGCGGAATCTCCCAACGCCGTTATATATGCCCCTCACCAGAATGTCTTCCATCTTCATGGTCATGGCAAAAACTGCCACAACGGTTCCCTTTGGTATCGCCGCGAACTCCTCTTCATACACGGAAACGGCAAAGGCGAGCCTTCCGCTGTCAGCCGCCCGGCACTGGATCACCGGAATGAGAACCGGCAAACCGTCCGTATCAATATACGATAGAAATTTCAGCGAGTCAATCCGGTCCAGGATGGAAAGGGCGAATGGCTTCAGCACCGCGCTGATATTTCTCCGGGCGCCTCCACGGGCAAATTTTGTTTTCAGCGCGGCCAGTCCGATTGACGCCAGGGGCAGACTTTGCCGCACGGATATTTTCATGAGGTCGAAATAGTGAACGGTATTGATGCCGAAGTAGGTGTTGTAGCGGAACATGGGCTTGTTGTTCATACGCTCGTATTCCGGCCCCTCTTTTTGCTGATGGGTCCACCGGGCCGTACCGCGCCACAGGTGCCGGTCAAGGGTCATGATCAGGAAGCCGATATTGCTGTTCGTCTTCATGTATTCTTTGCTCAGACCCTTCGAAAACTCTCCCATGATCATCTGCGTCGGGGCCAGTGCCTGCAGGGACGTGAGAAGGGTGACATGGGGCTGTCCTTCGGGATTGACGGTTGCAACCAGCGCTACTTTTTCCGTAGGCTCCAGCGACTTGATATCATCCTGGCTGAACCGGTTTTTATACGCTATCATAATTCCTCCCAATGATACGCGGTCTGTATCGTACGCATCAACAATATGTTGAGTCCGAATATCTTGTCATCATTGTAGTAATAGATGAAATTACCATCAGCATGGCGGCGTCCGCTTCTTGTCACGTCGTGATTGGCCGGCGCCGACCGCAGCGTCCTGAATTCCGGCCGTGCCGGTGCAGAATACGATATCCTGATCAACGCCGGATGATTTCGCCGCAGCGGTCAGTTCATCGAGGGTCTGGCGGCTCATGAGCCTGCTCCCGCCGAAGATCCATTCTTTCCCGAGCCGGCGGTACTTATCCCGGCAGAGATTGTTGAATGCGCACAGTTCCCACCGGGTCGCCACGCCGTCAAGGTTTCCGGCGATCCATAGTCCGATGCCCGTGATATTGTCCGCCCGGTCCGTGGCACCCGGAATAATGGGCGTGCGAATCCACATCTCTCTCGGCAGGACGTGTTCGCGGATATACTCCGCCACCCGGGTCAGGTTTTCCAGTATCAGCTCGTTGCCGGCGCCGGTGAATTTCCGGTGCTTGAGCGGGTCGATCTCCTTGATGTCATACAGCACCAGGTCGGCGTACGGAAGGATCATCTCCAGCGATTTCCACGGGCAGTGCCCGCTCGTGTCCAGGGCCGTATGGATGCCGCGCCGGTTCAATTCCCTGAAAAATTCCGCCACAACGGGCGCCTGCAGGGCCGCCTCGCCGCCGGATGCGGTAACCCCGCCCGATGCGCCGAAATAGGGAGCGTCCCTGATGACCTCGTCCACCAGCTTATCGACGCTCCACACTTTCCCCAGAACTTCCAGGGCGGTGGAGGGGCATTCGCCGGCGCACATGCCGCAGCCGTCGCAGGTATCACGATTGATGACGATCCCTGATTCTGAAAAGGTCAACGCCCCCCGGGGACAGGATTCCAGGCATGTTCTGCAGCCGATGCACCTCGATTCGATCCACTGGAGTTCGGGCTTTTTTTCCAGGCTCTCCGGGTTATGACACCAGGAGCATCGGAGGCCGCACCCCTTGAAGAACACCGTGGTCCGGAGTCCCGGACCGTCCTCGGTGGACATCCGCTGAATTTCGAGAATGGTACCTGTGTGGATTTTATCCGCGATCATAATGACCCCGTGCTCAGCAATGAATCCTCTGTTTCATGGACCTCATATCCGGGTGTGGCTCATGCGCGCGATCACCTCATCCTGCAGCTCCTTGCCCACGGAAACGAAATACGCGTTGTAGCCGGTGATCCGCACCAGGAGGTGGCGGTAGTCCTGGGGATGCTTCTGGGCGTCGCGGAGCACGTCCGGGTCGAGGATGTTTATCTGCAGAGCCGTACCGCCGTTTTCCGCGTATCCCCTGAGGAAAGACTTGAATTTTTCCCTGTGCTCGGGGTCTTTGACGATTGAAGGGTTGAACGTAATCGTATGGGACGCGCCGTTGGGAAGAAGGTTGACGTACTTCCCCCAGTCGCCGGCGCCGGGCGACTTGCCGCCCAGGGCAGTGCCCACGGAATTGGCGTTGGCGGTGGGTCCGTTGATGTCAGCGCCGTTGCTGGGACAGATGGCATTGGAGAGAAATTTACCCTTCGGCCTGCCGTCCGGACTCGCTGCCATGATGAAGCCGTCGCCTGCCCAGTAGTTCCATGAGAGCATGCCGGGCCGGAACCGTCGGTTCGTTGATTTCGTAGTCTGTTTCCAGGTCTCGTCGGTCCAGAGCTTCATCACTGACAGGGCCATCGCGTCCGCATCGTCGGCGTTGCGCCCGTACTTGGGCGCGCGGTTCTTTGCCAGCGCCTGGAGAACTTCGTGTCCCTCCCAGTTATCTTTCAGCGCCTGAATGAGTTCCGCCATGGTGCACTTCTTCTCATCGAAGACAAGGTACTTGACCGCCAGCAGGGAGTCCACGGTCGTCGCGAAGGTCACGGCCTCCAGGGTGGTGAGGCTGATCTCGGCGCCCCCCTGGGTTATATCGAGACCCGTTTCAGCGCAGCCCTTCACCATGCAGGAGAGGTATGGAGTACGGAAGAATTTCGCCCGCGCAGACTCGGACGTCTCGTACACCGCGGCGCATTTTTCTATGATGTACTCCGTCTGCTTCCGGTAGGCGTTCCAGAACCGGTTCCAGGATGTGAATTTCGCTG
>Ga0154692_141_pt3 | contig 31390 bp, 21 predicted proteins | sample Rifle2008BG13ft_FD_116121 | JGI IMG/M metagenome (GOLD analysis project Ga0154692, IMG submission 116121) | Spirochaetes bacterium RBG_13_51_14
CAAAGGCCTTGTTCTTGTGCTGCGACCGCTCGTTCTGACACTGCGTCACGATGCCCGTCGGGAGGTGGGTTATACGGACGGCGGAATCGGTTTTATTCACATGCTGCCCGCCGGCGCCCGAGGAACGGTATGTGTCGATCCTGAGATCGGACTCCTTGATCTCAATATCGATATCCTCTGAAACTTCGGGAATCACCTCGACCGAGGCGAATGACGTGTGGCGTCGCTTGTTCGCGTCAAACGGCGACATGCGGACCAGCCGATGGATCCCCTTTTCCGATTTCAGCATGCCGGAGGCGTAGTCACCCTTGACAAGCATGGTGGCGCTCTTTATGCCCGCTTCCTCACCCGGGGTATAGTCCACAATATCAACCTGGTAACCCTTCTGCTCTCCCCACCGATAGTACATTCGGAACAGCATGTTCGCCCAGTCCTGCGACTCGGTGCCCCCCGCGCCGGGATGGATCGTGATAAAGGCGTTGTTGAGGTCGTCTTCTCCCGACAGGAGCTCAAGTGTTTCCAGGTCGTTGAACTTTTTTTTAAAGCTTTCTATGGTGCCGCATATTTCATTCAGCACATCGGTGTCCCGATCCAGTAAAGCCATTTCAAACAGTTCCAGGGCTTCCTTCATCTCGTTCTTGAGATTGTTAAAAGGATCGATACGACGCTTGAGACCGCTGATCTCCCGGTTCGTTCTGGTAAACAGCTCTTTATTCTCCCAGAAGTCCTGCTTGAGCGTTTCCTGCTGAAGCTCCGATACCTTGCTCTTCAGGGCGTCTATATTGACGGAGGCATACAGCTCGTCAAGCAGCGCGGCAATCTGTCCGAGTTCCCTTTGACACTCCCGATAATCCCTCTCTTCCACTGCGATTTGTCTCCACATTAACGGTCGGAATTTGATTATTCGATATAAATTGATTACGGTCAACAAAATAAAAAGGATCTTACGAATAATTTTTTATATGGCGGTTGAAATCCCGCTCCAGGTCAGACGATTCGCGGTACTCACGGCTAAATACCGAGCGCCACATCTCCGCTGTTTCCATGCAGAGATACACAAACGGCCTGTCGGTATACGACCGTATCCGCCCGAGAATCGAGCGGTATGCATCGGCCCTCATTTTTTTCAAATACCGGTATTTGGCGTCCGGTCCCGGGAACATCTCCGCGGTCGTGATCTTCTGTCCGGGAAATGCCGTCCTTATGATTTCTTTAAAACCGCGTCTGTACCGGAAACATCCCATGGAGATCCAGGCCACGCGGCCCGGATCGACCCTGCTGAAGAGCCGATCCACGATATCCAGATAGTCTCCGGTCCATCCATTAGAGAGAATGATGGGGTCGAAATGAAATGCGGTCAAAAATCCGGCTCTGCAGGCAGCGGCAGCCGCTTCGATCCGTTCCTCCAGCGGCGCCGTCCCCGCTTCATAGAGCTCGATATTCCTTCGCGTGTTCAGCGTCCACGCCAGGACGGCGTTCCCCTTTTCCCGGATATCGAGCAGGTGGCGAATATTGTTCGACTTGGTTTTCAATTCCAGGAACAGGTTCCCATACCGGGACGCTTTCCGTATCAGGGATGCGGCGATGCCGGTCACCTCATCGAACATCAACGAGTCGGTGAATTCGCCGGTGCCGATGCGGCAGATCGTTTCACGGTCCGCCAGCATGGATTCTTCAATCTCCCGAAACATTGTTTCCGTGTTGATAAACTGTATTATGCCGAAGGAGTTGAGATAGGAATTGAGAAAACAATAGGTGCAGTCGTACAGGCAGTTAAAGCCGGTGTTCATCAGCCGGTAATTGCAGCAGATCATCCCCGGCGACCCCGGGCACTTCTGGAACATACGCCCCATGAATTTTTTTAAAATGACCACCTCCTTTGATCCGATGCCCCGGCTCTTCAGGGATCCGACCGCAGATGCCACAGCCGCTTCATCGCCGCACTCTGCAATTTCTTTGCCCGTGAGTCCGCGGAACCTGCCGACGACGGGGTTGTCGCGGTCCTCGCGGAGGTGGATGATCGCCTTAATGTTTTCGATGGTCTTCATACTGCAACTATGGCGCCGGATGCCGGTTGAATCCGGATATCGCACGTGATATTTTTCCTTGACATTTTTTGTCGGGCGGAGTTTTTATATTGATCACTATCGATTCACCGGAGAATGATATGGGCTGCCTCTTCTGCAATATAATCAACGGCACGACGCCGTCAACAAAAGTATACGAGAATGACTCGGTTTACGCTTTCGAAGACATTAACCCGCAGGCGCCGGTGCACGTGCTCGTGATTCACAAGTCCCATGTCGAAACAATTGAAGACCTGACCGCCGATAACAGCTCAATAATGTCGGATATCATTCTGGCGGTGAAGGAAATCGCCCGGACAAAGGGCGTCGACCGGAAGGGCTACCGCGTGATCATCAACAACGGCCCGGCCGGCGGTCAGATCATCTGGCATCTGCACGTTCACGTGATGGGCGGCAGGGACGACATGGGGCCTATGGTTGTCCGCTGATCCTCCTTCTCTTTTTCCGTTTCTGCAGAATTATTTTCTCAATCGAACGGTCTGTCGCTTCTTCAACGATAAAGGTGTATTTATCGTATTCAAAGCGGTCTCCCGTGCGGGGGATCTTTCCCATTCGATACGCAACGAATCCTGAAAGCGTTTCAAACCCCTTTTTCTCGATCTGCACCTTGAAGCGCCGCATGAAGTACTCGATGTCCAGCCGTCCCTTCAAGAGGTACCGGTTCCGGCCCAGTTCGGTGATCAACCCCTCCCCGGACTGATCCCTGGTCTGGATCTCCCCGACCACTTCTTCCGCGATATCCTCGTGGGTGACCATGCCGACAACCGCGCCGTATTCGTTAACAACGAAGACCAGGGGGATGCGGTTTTCCGTCATCTCAGTATAGAGCTTCGCGATCCGTTTGGTTGTGGGCACATAGTGCGCCTTGTTCATGATATCGGCGATGTTCTTCACACTCCGTCGCCTCAGAATATCCCGGTAGAACACATACCCGAGTATGTTGTCGACCCTGCTTTCATACACCGGGATCCGCGTGAATCTCGTCGCGACGAAGACGTCCACCAGCTCGCGAATGCTCTTGTTCAGCTCCACGGAGACGATATCGATGGTCGGTGTCATTATTTCCCGGGCGATAATATCCTTGAAGGATAGTATCTCAGAAACATAGACATGATGTTCCCGGTCAATAACTCCTTCTTCCTCGCCTATTTTGAACATGGTGTCGATCTCCTCCCGCGATCGAACAATCGCGCGGGAGGACTCAGTGACGTTAAACATCCTCTTTAAAAATCCCGAAAACAGGAGCGACAACTTCACCGCCGGCTTCATAACCGCAAGCAGGAGTTTCACCGGATACGAGCTGAGCATGAGAAAGCTCTCCGCATGAGCCCGCGAGATCACCTTGGGCGTCAGCTCACACGCGATCAGGAATACCATTGTCTGGACCGCCGTTACGACGAAGAGCCCGGTCTCCCGCATCACAAACGCGGTGGTCGCCAGATAGGTTATGAACGACGTGGCGGCAATATTGACGACGTTATTCCCGATAAGGATCATGCCGACGGTCTCATCCAGATCGTCGAGAAGAGCCAGCGCGCGGCCGGCCGCTGCGTTGCCCGTCTTGGCCAGGTGCTCCAGACGTATTCTGCTGGCGGTGATGACGGCGGTCTCAACGCCGGAAAAGAAAAAAGAGAAGAATATCATGATGCCTATGAGCACCACATAGATCAGGTAGTCGGAAAGGACCGTCAGCATTACAGGAGCTCCTCACGGTCGAGCCGTTTGATCACTTCCACCGTCTCGATTTTATTCTTTCTGATATGCCTCACTTTAAGAACGAATTTTCTGGTGCGCAGCTCCTCGCCCCGTTTCGGTATCGAGGAAAGCTTTTCGATGATATACCCTCCGATGGAATCCGCATTCTGGCTCACCAGCTGATCGCCGAACAGCTGATTGAAGTCGTCGATCTGCATCCCGCCCGAAACGATCGACGCGTTATCGTCGAGTTTTCTCACTTCATGCCGTGAATCATCCTCCCATTTTGTCATATCTCGTCCCATCAACTCGGACAGCAATTTATTGAGCGTGACCACGCCCGCGGTCCCGCCGTATTCGTCTACGACTACCGCCATCTGAATCCCCTCGGCGAGAAAATCATTCAGGAGATCGTTCAATTCGCGCGATGCGGGGAAGAATTTAACTTCCCGTATGAACCGATTGATGTTTTTCGCCCTCTTGAATCCCAGATGGTAGGGAATTAAATCCCGCGAATCCACCATGCCGATGACATGATCGAGGTCATCCTTGTACACGGGTATTCTGATGACGTTCGATTCAAGAAAGAGCCTCATCGCTTCGCCGATGGTCGTTCCCTGCGGCATGAACACGGCGCTGTTCCGGGGAAACATGATATTCGAAGCCTCCTTCTTCGAAAACCGAAGGACGTTCTTAATGAACGTTCCCTCGTCCTTACCGATGATCCCTTCCTGCTCCCCGAGCTTGACTGCGACGCCCAGCTCATCTTTCGTGATTTTTTTGTGGGTGAGCCTCAGATTGAAAACGCGTATCAAGACGTCCGTGAAGAGAAGCAGCAACGCCCGGATGGGATAGAGGATGACGTGAAAGAGCCGGAGCAGCGGGAGGACCTTCTTCGACGCCGATTGGTATGAATGGATGGCTATTATTTTGGGAGAGATTTCGCAGAAAATGACGATGAGGGGGGTGACGATCGCGATCGATATGAAGTGGCCCCACTGATGCCAAACCTGAAGGAGCAGCTTGGTTGAAAGCATTGAGACGACAAGGTTCACGAACAGGTTGCCGGACAGGATGGTGATGAGAATCTTCTGGGGATCACGCATCATTCTGATAATGGATAATTCCCTGCGGCTATCCGAATGTGAAAAGCGGTGTATGTCTGATTTGGTAAGCGAAAAAAGGGCTGCCTCGGAACCTGAGAAGAAGGCTGATAAAACCACGCATGCAATGAGCGTTGAAATCTCAAAAACGAGCTGATCCATCGCTATTTGTTCATATCCAGCTTGACGGTAAAAATAAATTCCTTCTCGGCCTGATTTCCCGCGAAATCGGACGCCTTGATCTTCAGGGTATTCTCGCCTTCAACGTACGTCAACCCTTTCACCAGGTAATATCCCTTTTTATCAAAAAGAGTGTCGAAGTCATCCCCGCCGACATTCAACCTCCCCCGTGAAAACGAGATAGCGGAAAATTCCTTTTCAAGAACCCTTTTCCCGTTGAAGATGACTGAAAGCCGGTATATCCCCAGGTTCTCGCGCCCAGTCATGGAATCGGTTATTTTAACCAGCAGGGGGTAATGTCTGGTGAGCCGGATGTTCGACCGGTCGCGCACGATGATATATGTGTCGCCGATATGAAACGCGATATCTGAAATGACCGGCGCATTTGTATCGGGATATCCGGGGAGAAGCTTCAGGGGGTTGATCGAAGTCCGCTTGTCGAGCTTCAGCAACGATACATGGAGATGCCTGGAGCCGGAGTGGCCGGTATTCCCCATACGGCCGACCGGATCGCCGGGCGTGTATATTTTTTTCGTCGATATATCGTTTTCAAGGTGCATGTAAATGGAATATATGCCGTCCCGGTGCTCCAAGATTTTGTAATTGCCGCCGCCCGGATAATTTTCCAGCGGGAAGATGGCCCTGTCCCAGTAAAAGAAAAGCGTGCCTGATTCCACCGGGTAGACCCGGTCATCAGCAGCGGTTATGTCTATGCCGTCATGAAAATGGTCCCGCCGCGATTCGCAGAAGGTTGAGGTTATCGTCCCGTTGCTGACCGGCCATCGGAATGAAGTTAAAGACACGGCGATGGCAACAAGCGACGCGCACAGCAGAGTTCGCTGATTCATTTGTTTCCTTCCTTATTGTTCCTGGTTTTTTTCATCTATAACTGTTTCGTCTCCCCGGGGATTATCCGTGCCAACATGAATATGGCAGTACCGGCCCGGTTCGGTGCCTGAATAATATATGACATCGCGGGCGACCCGCGGGCATTCTCCGTTCCTGCCGGCAACCTCGCCGGAATCAAGACATATTGTCTCGCGTGCCACGCCCTGATCGGGGATCCTGAAATCAACCGGTGGATTTCCCCGGAAGACGGCGGAAATGTATTCAACCCAGACCGGCGCGGCGACAGAACCGCCGGCCCTGCCCAGCCCCAGTGATATGGCGCCTTCCTTATTGCCGATCCAGACGGTCGTTACCAGATTCGACGTGTATCCCACGAACCAGACATCATTATAATTCGTGGTCGTGCCGGTCTTGCCGGCGATCTGGAAATCTATCTTGTTTCCCGTGACGGCGCCGGAGGCGGTGCCGCCTTCTTCGAAAACGCTCCTGAGCATCGAGACGGTTATGGCGCATGCAATCGGATCGATTATTTTACCGATCTCCTTCCTTCGCTCGTCCGCCAGATTCCTGATTTCCTCTTCATTGTTCCAGACGATTGTGTCGTTGTAATCCTTGACGAGCCGTATGCCGTACGGCAGCAGATATTCTCCGCCGTTGACGATAACCGAGTGAAGCACGCAGTTCTCGAGCGGAGAGACCTCGTAGGTTCCCAGAGCGAGGGATAGGGTCCTTCCGAACCGATCCCTCAATTCAGAATCCGACAGATACAGACTCTTTCTTATGAATCGGAATACACCGTCGTAGCCGGTCTTTTCAAGGACTTTAACAGCAACGACGTTGATCGATTTCTTGAGCGCTTCCCGCACGATGACCTCGCCGATATAGTTCCCGTCATAGTTCCTCGGCGCATAACCGTCCTTAAACTTTGTTTTTTCGTCGATACATACTGTCGAGGGGGTTATATCCCTGCCCTCAACCGCCGCGGCGTAAATTATCGGCTTGAACGAAGATCCGGGCTGGCGCCTGATCTGGGCCACGTGATCATTCTGATTTTTCGATGAAAACTCATACCCGCCCACGTACGCAAGCAACTCACCAGTGCCGGGATCGAGGGAAATCAGGGCCCCTTCAATATTCTGCGCCTTTTGCATCTCCTGGTCCGCCCTGCGGGTATCCTTCATCCTCCCGGCCAGTTTGAGATGATATTCCCGCTGCCGTGTGATGCCCGACCTAAGAGCCTCGGTGGCAACGTCCTGCTTTTCGGCGTCAATCGTGGTATACACTTTCAGACCGCCCTTTTTCACGGTGTCCTCCCCGAACTTGTCCACGAGGACACGCCGGATGCTCTCATTGAAAAACGGGGCCCTGTTCACCCGGTAGGAGCTGAACAGGAAATTACCGATAAGCGAGGATACGGCCTTCCCCTTTTCATCGAAAACAACTTCCCATCGACGGAGAAACCCATCGTAGGTGCGCGCCGTGCGGTCCCGGTAAACATAACCGGCGTCGGCCAGCGATTCCAATATCCGCTGGGTCTTGCGCAGCGAAGCGTCCAGGTCGGAGAGCGGTGAATACACTTTCGGGTTCGATATGGTGGCCACGATCATGGCGCACTCGACGATGGGAAGCTCTTTTACCGACGTGCCGAAAAACATCTTCGCTGCGGACTCCACGCCGTAGGCGCCGTTGCCGAAATAGATGAGGTTGAGATACATCGACATGATATCCTGTTTGTCATACCGCTTTTCGATCTCGTGCGCGCAGAACGTCTCGTAGATCTTCCGTTTGATGTTGCGTTCCATGTCCGTGAAGAGCACCTTTGCCAGCTGCTGGGTAACGGTGCTCCCGCCCTGGACCACCCTGAAGTAGGCGAGATTGACCAGAAACGCCCGGATGATCCCACGGTAACTGATGCCGCGATGCCGGTAGAAGTCCCGATCCTCGCTGGCGACAACTGCCTTGATGAGCCACGCCGGAATATAATCGTAGGGGACGATTTCACGCTTCTGCTCGAAAAACTCGCCGATAATCTCATCGTTCCGGTCGAAAATCCTGGTGGGTATGTCGACCACCTTGGCGGCAAGGTCCACCTCGCTGTCGGTGTAGCTGTATCCCTTTTTGAGCTCTTCGGTGCGGTCGATGAGCTGTTTATATTTCGTCAGCTTTGTGAGGGCGCCGTCGCGGTCGTGCTGCCACATGAAAAAGATTATGATCACGTAAGCGGTAAACACGAGAAGGATACCGGCGGGGATATACACGAACACGATTTTTTTGTGTGTAACAATCCAGCTGATTATTTTTTTTAGTATCCGAAAAAAACCGTTCATCCTGACAACCTTCAAATTGTATTTAACCCGTTATCCGATCCCTCGCGCGTAGCGTACCTCCTCCCGGAGAGCTGACCGCAGGCGCCAAAGATGTCCCGGCCGAAGCTTTTCCGCACGGTAACGGGAACGTTCATGATCTCCAGCTCCTGCACGAACCTGTCGACTTCCTCATCGGTCGGCGGTCTGTATTCATGGGATCCCTGGTTGAGCGGGATCAGGTTCAACTTGATCCGGCTGTATCGAAACATTTTTTTGAGCCTTTTCGCGTCATCCATGGAGATATTATCCTTCCGCATCACGTAGACCACGGTCAGCCGGTTCCTCGATGTGGGAAATTTCCTGCTCAGCATGTCGGATATCTCCATGAAGGGATTCCTCCCCTCCACGGGCATAATCCGCTCTCGCTTCTCCGGCAGGGTGTCATTCAGCGACAGGGCAAGATTATAGGGCCGCCGCTCATCAATAAATCGCTCAATGCCTTCGATGATGCCCGCGGTTGATATGGTTATCTTTCTCACGGAAATGTGAAACCCGAAGGGGTAATTCATGATATCCGCGGCCCGCATGACGCTCTCATAATTCATGAACGGCTCGCCCATACCCATAAACACGATATTGTTGTTCCGCTGGCCCGAGATCCTCCGCACGTGGCTGAGCTGATCCAGTATCTCGGCTGTGTCAAGGTTTCTGATGAACCCCGGCTTTGCCGTCTCGCAGAAACGGCAGCCCATGGCGCATCCCGCCTGTGACGACAGACAGACGGTCAGCCTCCCATCCTCGGTGCCCTCATTTTTAATCAACACGGACTCTATGTAGTGGCCGTCATGCGTTTTAAACAGATACTTTTCGGTACCGTCGATCTCCGAGATCATTCGTTCGGAGCATTCCAGGGCGTTGATCGAAAAGGCGCCGTCGAGGAGGTCTCTCAGCTTCTTGGAAACGTTCGTCATTTCATGAAAGGACGCCGCGTTCTTTTCATAGAGCCATATCATGATCTGCTTCGCGCGGTATTCCTTTTCCCCGATGGAACGGAAATAATCCTCCAGGTCGCCGATGCTGTAGTTTTTTATGAATTGCTTTACCATTAGAATCAAGATAATACAATAGTGCAATCCCTTGCAAGAAAATTACAAAAAAATCCTCATATAATGAGGATGTTACTATAAACTCGATCAGTACTACTTGTTATTTCTTTTCGGTTATGCTTTTTATTTCAAACACGGCCATCTTGTTGTCCGGGTCGATGTTGACCACCTTATCGAAGAATCTCACCGCGTTTTCTTCATCTCCCCGCTTCTTGTACGCCATACCCATGGCAAAGAGCGCGTTCACGAACGCCGCATCAATCTCAAGGGCCTTTTCAAAATACGCGATGGCGTTATCGAAATCTCCGAGCTGGTAATGGGCGGCACCGCCGATATAGAAGGCATTCTTGTTCATTTTGTCGTTGGCGATATACCGCTCAATGGTTTTAATAGCCTTGCCGTATTCGTTCACCCTGAAATAGTTCTTGGACAGGTTGTAAATGATCTTCTGGTTATCATTATATTTATCCAGTCCCCGTTCAAGCACCCTTATCGCATCCTGGTACTGATGGGCGTTGATGAGCTGCTTCGCGTTCTTTATGATATCAATCGCCTCGTCGCGGGCGAGCTCTATCACCACGCAGGTGATGTCATCGACAAGCGACGCGTTACCGATGAACTGCCGCACGTCGCTCAGAATGGCGTCCGCTAACTCTTCGGCTGGCAGGTTCCGGTTTTTCCTGACGACCTGCTCCAGCCGCTGGTAGGAATATTCCGTCCGCTCCTCGTTGATCGCCTCCGGAATGCCGTCGGTGTAGAGGATGAGGCGGTCCCCGTATTCGAGTTTCGTTCGCTTTTCCTCGTAGGAGTCGCGCGCCTCCTCGATGGCGCCAATGAAAAGGCCGTTGGTGTCCAGGAGCTCAATCTCACCGGTACCGGCACGGAGCAGAATCGCCTTCTGATGGCTGGCGTTGGAGTAGACGACGTCGTAATCGTCGTCGATGGACAGCATGAAGCAGGTCATGTAATCCTGGGTCTTCACGTGATCCAGGATGCTCTGGTTCATTTCCTGGAAGATCTTTTTCGGAGAGTCGTACTTGGTACCGGCGTTCCCGAAAGACATTTTGGCCATGGTGGTGACGAGCGCCGCCGGTATGCCGTGGCCTGACACGTCTGCTATCATGATGCCGATCTTGTCGTCCTTCAGGAGGTGAACATCATAAAAATCACCGCCGATCTTTTCCATCGCCATGTAGCGCACCGCAAACTTCAGCTCGTTCCAGTCGTCGATCTTGCCGGGAAGGATGCTCCGCTGTATGACGCTGGCCATGTCCAGCTGCTTCTGGATCTGCTCGTCCCTGCTGCGCAGGCTTGAAAGCGCATCTTCGAGCTCTTCGGTCCGCTTGGCGACCTTGCCCTCGATGTCGCGGCGATATTCGTCGATCTCCCTGCCCGTCTCCATGAGAGCGAACTCGATCGCCGTGAATTCCCGATCCAGGGAGAGCACCTCGAACCCGGCGGTCCCGCCGGATGCGATGGCGCGGGTGACCCTGATGAGGTCTTTCAATATTCGCATGAAGGATCTGGTTGTTATCTGCATCAGGAGAAAGCTCGCGAATACCGACATGAAGAAATAAACGATCAGTACCATGATATTGTACGTTTCGAAAAATCTAACTTTTTCCATCAGAGCGGCAAAGGTCAGCAGGGTTATGATCATAAGCCATACGAAGAATAAAAACTTGATCCTGATACCGATGAGAGCCCGCGGCTTGATCCGGGCGCCGGTCTGCACGATTTTGTTATAGAGCTTGCTCCGTTCCGCGTTCGTCAGCGCCTCGGTCACAAGGTAGGTCGCCATCCCGTGAAGTATGATGATAATTATCACCATGAGAGCGATTGCTTTTATGACCGCCTGTATCTCATACAGGTTATAGGCTCCATCGATTTTATATCCATATGCTGCAAAAGCAACACCAAGCATGCCGGCGAGGGTTACATTAACAGTCGAGACGATGAGGTTATACATGGGCAAATCACAAAAATTAGTATACACCTTGTTCAGCTCATCGGCCGGAATGTCCAGGTTATTCCGGTAGGCGATATTAACAGCCCTCAAGGGCTCTATAAACGCTGGTATTTTAAGCGGCGTCAACATACCGAACACAAGATAATGCAACAGAACCGGTATGGCAACAGAAGTGGGGAGATATCTCAAAATAAAATTAGACAGCTTATCAAAAGATATTATAATAAAGGACGTTCCAACAAAAAAACCAAAAATACTCAACACGAAGCTGCTCATCACGGTAATAAAAGCAACGGCAAAGGTGTAGCTGATATGCCTGGCTAAAAAATGGAAAAATCTCATAGCTTCCTCTATATGATTACCTATCGGCTAGTGTATATATTGAATATATACTATAAAAAGGATACGATAAAAAAAATATAGGGCTCATTCCACTGCCGGATGGGCCGGGAGGACCAATTGCGGTGCTCTATCTCTCAATCGCCTTGAATATTGAGCATATCAGGGTTCTTAACGCATCGGAATCCGGCAAGGTTATCGGAATGCAGGTTTGGCATGCCCCCCAATTCCCGGCTTGTCGTTCGCACCCGGTATCGGGAACTGTACCAGGCGCCGCCGCGGACGACCTTATACTGCTGTCCGTATCGTTTATATTCCTTCTCCTGTTTCGAACGGTTTCCCTCATATGGCATATACCAGCTGGCGGTCCACTCCCGGGCGTTGCCGGCCATGTTCACTACGCCGTACGGTGACGCCCCCTCTGGATCGAATGCCGCCACTGGCATGAGCCCCCGGACGGCTATGCCGTACCGCATCTTGATGTGGGCGCCGATTTTATCGTCAGCCCAGAAATCAGCGCAATTGGATCGCTCAGGGTCAAATTCGAGACCCCAGGGGTACGTAACTAATCGTCCGTCGCTCGCTCCGGGAACCCGCCCGGGGCCGCGGGCGGCTTTCTCCCACTCCTCTTCCAAGGGGAGCCGCTTTCCGGCCCAGCGTGCGTAAGCCTCAGCCTCTTCATAGGTCACCAGCACCGGCAGGTTACCCACTCCCTTCACGAATGATCCTTCCTTCCACGAAAGCGGCGGCCGGGCGTTCACCGCACCGACGAATTTTCGATACTCGTCATTGGAGACCTCATTGGTATCGATGTAATAATCGTCCAGGTAGACTATCTGTTCCGGATACTCATCCCGATCGCCGTCATTGGAGCCGAAAACGAACTTCCCTGCCGCTATGAGCACCATAACCTTCCCGTCTTTTTGAGAAACGATTCGCCTCCGATACCCCGGCTCACGAGCCGATCGGGAATCCGAGTATTCTCGCTTATACCGGTCGGTTTTTTTCACCAGACCGATTTCACCACCCGCCCTGATCAAACTGGCATATTCCGTATTCATCAGATTGCACCGTGCCACGGCTCGATACGCATAACGGGCGCCCCTGTTGTACACGACCGATACGATTTCAACGGAGGCGAGCACAGTCCCGTCGCTGACAACGTAGTAGGTTATTTCAGCGGGCCGCGATTCAAAGAGAATCGTAAGTGCGTTATCTTTTCCGATGGATTCAATTTTCCCGAGGATTTCAAACTCCGCGGCGCCGAAGAGACTCAGGAACAGGCATGAAGCTGCAATAAATGCGCTTAAAAATACCTGGTTAATAATTTTTCTTGTTTTGATCATGAACAGGCACTCTCGTAATTGATATAATATCCCGCTGCTATTACGGTATGATTCATCTCCCTTCAATTCGCACTGCGGTGTGTAACACCCAATTGGTCGCCTGCTGCCCGATATTATCCGGCAATTATTTTCCGCGTGGGCCACGCCAGACAAGTCAGCGACTTTCCGAATATCACCCCGGAATCGATGCCGATGATGTTCCTTTCATCGTCCATATACACGGATCCCGCGTTTGCGATGTAAGAGACCGGGGTGTGGCCGAATATGACCGTCTTCTCCCATCGGTGTTTCGCCCGGTAAAATTTTTCCCTGATCCAGAGAAGGTCGTACTTATCCTGCGCATCCAAGGTCTCAATGAGCGGATTCAACCCCGCATGCACCGCGATAAAATCCTCGCCTTCGAAATAAAGGCGGAGACCGTTGAAAAAATCCAGGTGGTGGCGCGGCACTTCGAACGCTCCCCGGTGCGCAACGTAACTCCTGATGGTGGCGTCTCCCCCGTTAAATATGAACGAACCGTCCGGGTCGTCGCCGCAAAGATAATTGAGGAACATATCCTCATGATTTCCTTTCAGGAAGACCGTATCGAGGCCTTTGTTCCGGGAGACATGCACCAGAAAGTCAATCACCTCGTATGAATGCGCCCCCCGGTCTATGTAATCCCCCAAGAAAATGATCGTATCCCGTTCCGCGACAAGCGTCGTCAACTTCTTGAAGAGATTGGCCAGCCTGTTGAAATAACCATGTATATCGCCGATGATATAATACACAATCGCCCTCGTATCAGGGAGCGCTCGCTTCAGGCTACGCGCCCCTGCGAACAGCAATTACAATGGCAACAACATTCATGCCATCCATATACCCGCTCAACTGCCGCATTGAACCGGTCGTCGGGATTATGACCTTTTCTCGGCGCGCATCTTTATTTCCCCGAACAGGTATAGAATAACACGGTTGCCCTCATTCATATTTTCGGCATTCAGCACCCCGAAAATCCAGTGTTTATACCATGAAATGAACAGGTATTCAGAATCGCTGATAATTCGTATCGCCAATTGAAGATTGCCGATCCGGGAGAGCATGAAAGCGCCGTCGCTGGATTTCAGTATTCTGTGAAATTCATGTTCGGAATCGAGCATCGCCGGCAGCTTGACAGAGACGATGTCATAGTTCCTGCCGGCGATTGCACGCCGCATCACGAACAGGGCCTGCCCGCCGGGAATGGTATCGATCCCCTTTTTATAATAGATTACATTCCGGGTGGAGTTCCCGCCCGACAACGGGGGGAGATAGTCGGGGAGCTGTTCTTCGACGGTGTGTTTTTTTAGGTTTTGACGCACCACCCCCCGGAACTGTTCGAAGGAGGATCGTTGCTGTTCATTCAGGTTTTCGCCCGATATTTTGACATAGTACTTGCCCAGCCGGAAAAAAATCCCGTGTTCAGATGAATACGTATCATCATCGATAAACCGGACCGCGGCATCGAAACCGCGTTCCCGGCTGTACAGCCCGAAGGCGTCAAGCGAAGAATGAAACCTGATAATTTCAACGCGTATGATTCTGCTGGTATCTGAAAGATAATTATAGTCGGCCGCAACCAGTTCAACCGGATCGTAGTCAGTATGGTAAGGAATCACCCGTTCAATTTTTTTCATGTCGTTGAGACGGTACTGCCGCGCGATAACCCATCCGGGCACATCGGTCTCCCGCGGCATAAAGTCGGCGATGGTGGCGCTCCGCGGCAGGATACTGCATGAATCAATCATGAACACCACCAGAAATATACCCATTGTTCGTTTCATGACGCGCCGCACTCTCGAAAGAAATTATTTACTGATGGATTTCGGATCAATGGCGTCCTGGAGTCCCTCTCCCACCAGGTTATAGGCCGTGATGGTGATAAAAATCGCGAACCCGGGAATGAGGGTGAGCCACCAGGCAAAATCCATGAAATCCCTCGACTGCGATAAAATGTCCCCCCAGCTGGGAGTGGGCGGCTGGACGCCGAAACCCAGGAAGCTCAGCGACGATTCGATGAGGATCGTGGACGCGATGCCGAAGGTGGCCGAGACCAGCACCGGCGCCAGCGAATTGGGCAGTATGTGCCGCATGATGATCCAGAAGTCCCGCGCGCCGACTGCGCGGGAGGCCACGACGAAATCCATTTCGCGCAGCTTCATGAACTCGCCGCGCACGACTCGCGCGATCCCGGTCCAGCCGGTCAGCCCGATGACCACCATAACGCTCACCAGACTCGGGCCCACCAGGGCCAGTATCGTCAGAATCAGGAAGAACGTCGGAAAGCACATGATGATCTCGATGAAGCGCGAAATGATGATGTCGATCCAGCCGCCGTAATAACCGGCGATCGAACCGATGATGATCCCGATTGACACGTATATGGAAACGGCTATAAAGCCGATGAACATCGACACCCAGCTCCCGTGTATCATCCTCGAAAGGAGGTCGCGCCCCTGCTCGTCGGTCCCTAAAAGGTGCCTGGCTCCGGGCGGAACAACGATCGAATTGAGATCATATTCCGAGAAGGAGTACCTGACCGGCGGGAATATCTTGAAGCCCTTGTAAACGTCCTTGCGAAGGTCGACATCGCTCAATTCCCGATAATTGAAACATATCGGGAAGTAGACCCTGCCGTTCTGTATGTAGATATAGGGCTTGTTGTTCGCCAGGAGAGGCGCCATAAGTGCCATGAGAATAAGAATGCATACGATGACAAGCCCGGCAACCGCGAGCCGGTTTTTTTTGAATTCGCGCCACACGCTGGCCCAGTACCCTCTCCTCATATCTTCGCCTCCAGCCTGATCCGCGGATCGACCAGGGCGTACGCCAGGTCCGCGATCAATATGCCGGCCAGGGTCAGCACGGCCGCGATCGTCTCTATGGCCATGATGACCGGTATGTTCCGGGAAAGGATCGCTTCGAAGGCCAGCATCCCCATTCCGGGAACTGAAAAAATGGACTCCACAATGACGCTCCCGCCCAGGAGGCCGGGAAGGAGAGTGGCCATCAGCGTTATGAGAGGAATCAGGCTGTTGCGAAACGCGTGTACGAAAACGACCTTTCTCTCCGAAAGACCCTTGGCCCGGGCAGTCATGATATACTGCTGGTTGATCACCTCCAGCATGTTCGCCCTCGTGTACCGCGCCAGGAAGGCAAAGCCCCCGTATGTCAGGGTCGCCACCGGCAGGACCAGGTGCCAGCACCTATCGAGAAACCAGGTAAAACAACCAACGTCTGCTGCCCAATCGGAGCTTTTGCCGCCCAGGGGAAACAGGTTAAGATGCTCGCCGCTGCCAAGATAGAGTATAAGGAGAAGCCCGACCCAGAATGTTGGTAGTGAATAGAGCACAAACAGGACAAGGCTCGTTCCCCGGTCAAAGAGGCTATCCTTCTTGACCGCCGATAGTATGCCCATAGGGATGGATATAATGTAAATTAAGAACATGGATATCAGATTCAAGGCAAGGGTTATCGGCAGCTTCTCCTTTATAACCATGCTCACCGGCCTCCCGTCCTTGCGGGATGTTCCCCAGTCTCCAGTGACAGTTTTCAGCAGCCAATCCATGTATCCCACGATAATCGGCTTGTCAAGGCCGTAGAGCTTCTTTTCCTGCTCCAGGACCTCCCGGGAGATGGAGCCGCCCTTCAGGGCGCCTTCCATCCCGAGCTGCAGCTTGGTATAATCGCCGGGGGCGAGCCGGATCATGAGATAGGTTATGAAGGTTATCCCCAGCAGGGTGGGAACGACAAGGAACAATCTCTTGAGAATGTATTTCTTCATCGCTGCTTTCCGACCTTCCACTCCACGAAGTTCAGGCCCCGTGTGTGCACCTTTACATTGGTAAAGCGCTTGCTCACGACCGCCAGGGCCGGGTTCGTATACATGAAGGTATACGGCTCTTCATAATGGAGGATTTCATGGAACCGGTGATACATGGCAATTCGTTTCTTTTCATTAAACTCCTTCCGTGCCTCTTCAATGATCCTATCAGCCTCCCTGTTGCTGAATCCGATATAGTTCGATCCGCCCTTAATCTGCGAAGAGTGCCAGATCTGGTACGGATCGTCCTGGAAATCCGGATCAGACCATCCCAATGAAGTAGCGTCAAAATTCCTGCTCTGTATCTTATCGAGAAACACCGCCCACTCGTACCGGTTGATATCCATGTCGACGCCCGCCTTGGAAAAATCCTCCTTCAGGATGCTCGCCAGCCGCTCCGCGAATTTGCTCCCGGAGGAAATGGTGAAGGTGAATGAAAATTTTATCCCGTCCTTCTCGAGAGTTCCGTCTCCGTCCCTGTCGACCCAGCCAGCCTCTTTCAGAAGCTGTTTTGCCCGCTTTGGGTCATAGGGCCACGGCTTCAGCTTTTTATTGTAGCTGTCACCGAAAATATAGAAGGGACCGGTGACGATCTCGCCCAGGCCGAAGAGGAGTTTGTCCAGTATCTCCTTCCGGTTGACGAGGTGCGTCATGGCAAGGCGCACCCTGCGGTCCTTAAAGAAAGGCCGCATCGAATTCCAGCCGATGTAGCTGAAGGAGGGCAGATAGTATTTGAGCTTGTAGAAGCGGGAGGTAAACTTCTCCGAATTGGTCTGGCGAACCCATTCAATATCGCGCACGCCCATGACATCGAGCTCCCCCTTTTTGAGCATCTGCAGGGCCACGCTTTCTTCGGCTATGATCTTATAGACCACCTTCCGTATTTCCGGCTTTTTGCCGCGGTATTTCTCATTACGGGCGAGGGTGATGTTTTTCCCGGTATCCCACCGGTCAAATGTATAGGGTCCGGTACCGATCGGAAAGCGGTTGCTTTTATGGGTGTTGAAGTCGGTGCCGTCGTTGAAGATATGTTTCGGTACAATGGGCATATTGCCGCAAAAAATTAAAGCCAGGTAATAGGGCCTTGAATAGAGAAATTCCACGCAGTACCGGTCGATCTTTGTACACCGTTTAATGTCGATATAGTACACCTTTTGCTGGCCGCTCGCAACCTTGGGATCCATAATCCTGTTATAGGAATAGACCACATCGTCAGCGGTAAATTCAACCCCGTCGCTCCAGAGAACGCCCTTCTTCAAATAAAAGCGATATCTCATTTTGTCAGGTGAAATGCGCCATCGTTCAGCCAGCATCGGCTTGACTTCAAGCGTATCATGGTCCCGGTCCACCAGGGTTTCATATATTCTCAAATTGATGGCGTGGGAATATGCGTCAGTGGCGGTGATGGGATTCAGCGTCCCGGGCTCCGCTCCCATGTGCACGTACAGGGTATCGGGATCTCTCTCCGGAATGACGTTCCCGCAACCCACATAAACCAGCACGACGATGAGGTGCGCCGCCGCCAGCACGCGGGCGTGGATTGTTAAGCCGATTGTCATGAGAATAACACGCTCAATTGGATGTTTGCCGTATGCTATCGGCGATTCTTCCAATGACATACTAAACGTTCACTGATGGACTGTCAAGAATGTTTGATTTGTACGCACGTGATGTAAGGCGGCGATGGAACCGTCGCCTTCATGGTTGTCTCATATCAATTGGGGTTATTCAGTACCACCAGGGCGTCCACCACGACTGGTGTATTCCCGGAAATAATCACCGGGTTGATGTCGATCTCCGCGATTTCATCGTGGCGGTATCCGAGGTCCCCGATGCCCACCAGTGCCTTGACCAGCTGTTTCCGGTCCACCGCCGGGCTGCCGCGGAACTCATCAAGGAGCTTTTTCATCCGGATCTCGTCGATCATCTCCTCAGCGTCAAGCTCCGTGAGCGGGGCCACGCGGAAGCTCACGTCCCTGATGACCTCGGTGAAGATTCCGCCGATTCCGAACATGACGCAGGGCCCGAACTGGGGATCCCTGCTCAGGCCGATGACGAACTCGCGTTCCCCTTTGATCATCTCCTGCACCAGCACGCCGTCCAGGTCGAGCCCCTTACCGACGATCTCGTCGTACGCCTTCCGCACCTCGTCCGGGCCGGCCAGTTTCAGCTTGACCAGCCCCATCTCGGTTTTATGGGCCGCCTTGTCGGAGCATCCCTTCAGAACGACCGGGTACCCGATCTCCTCTGCGAACGCGATTGCCTCGTCGCGCGAGCGGGCCAGCTTCTCGCGGGTGATCGGTATCCCCACGGATTGTATAACCTGCTTTGATTCATACTCGGAAAGGGTCTTCTGCCCGCGTTTCAATGCCTTTTTTATGATCTGTTCCATGAAGGATCCTCCTTTTTCCGCAGATACCGGTACTGCTGACACATCTTCACCAGCTCCGTTATGACGTCAATTATAAATTCGCGCCAGATACTGGATATCAGTAGGATTATGTACGACACGCCGCCCGGCTTATAGAAGACATTAATAATTTCCTCGCAGGCGCCATAGAAACAGCAGAAACGAGAATTGTTGTGTCGAGGACAGATGAATATCCGGCGCATCCGTACACCGGTTCAGCGTTCCGGTTAACAGCGTACACCGATCCGGCATAGCCGATGTACTGTTTGAGACATTAAAAATAACGGCAGGTATTAGTTCCAGGAAGAATAATTAATAAAAAGTCGAGAGAGGTTTTCCGCGATCCGCTTTCGGTGTTTCAACACTTCCTCGTCGCTCTTGCTGGGGTGATTTCTGAATGTGGCGATGATCCCAATTAGTGCGGCAAAGAGGGTATGAGAATGTAAACGGATATTGTCAGAAAAATTCATTTTTTTAAACATTGTGTCAAAGTTTTCCAATATCCTCCGCTCGATGATGTTCAGCTTGTTGAAAAGATCAGGATCAACGGAACCGGCGAGAAAAAAATTCATCATCATTCTGAAGTACTGGTCGTTGCTGGTGAAGAACTCGATAAAGGTCTCCAGGATCTCGCCGATTGACCCGTCTGATGAAGCATTGATCTTCTGAAAAACTCCCTCAAAAACTTCACCGATGCCCCGTAAAAAGGCCTCTACGAAAAGCGACTGCTGGTCCGGAAAATGACGGTAGATGAGTGCCGGAGAAATCCCCGCCCTCTTGGCAATGTCGCGCATATTCACCCTGTTGAAAGGTTTGGTTGCGAACTCCTTCTCGGCAGCGTCAATGATGATGTTGCGGCGGACGTCTTTCTCTTGTTCTTTTAATTCTGATAATTCTGACAGGATATTCTTTTTCATAGTATGGTTCGCACAACGTGAGGTTGAACTCTATCCGGCAAATATCGATATGTCAACAATTATCGGAGTGGTGAAACGGGAGACGGTGAAATATCGCCGTGCGCCACCAATTCAGCAATGGCACAATACCGCAGCAGACCGTCATGGCGAAAAATAGAGCACGCGAGATCGTCAGGTTATGAATGCAGAATCCTGACCAGAACCTCCTGCAGTTCTTCCATGTTAAACGGTTTCGCCAGAGCGCCTGAGAATCCGTATTTTTCATAATGTATCATGACCGGATCATCCACATAACCGCTGGTTACGATCGCCGTGACGCCCGCATCGATGTTTCTCAGGCTTTCAATGGCCTTATCTGCGCCGGGACCGCCCGGAATGATCAAGTCCAGAATCACCAGATCGAACGGCTTCCCCGCATCCCTGGCTTCCTGATACATCGCAACCGCTTCGCCCGGGTGTGCCGCATGAGCGACTTCGTAACCGAGGTGACGGAGCATCGTGCCGCCAAGTTCCAGGATTATCCTTTCGTCATCCATCAGCAGTATCCTTCCGCGGGCGGTTCTCTTCATATTGTCCGCGGCTAGATACCGAACCGCCGTGCCGTGTGATGCCGGCAGATATATCGTAAAGGTTGTCCCCCTTCCCCTCTCCGATGCTACGGTTATGTGCCCCGAATGCTTTTTAATAATTGAATATGAGATTGCGAGCCCCAGGCCGCTTCCCGTTGTTTTCGTGGAAAAATAAGGATCGAAGATCTTTGAAATTATTTCCTCGGGTATGCCGTGTCCCTGATCGAAAATTGACATCCTGATATAATTGCCACCCGCCAGCGGCAGGGAATCATTTTCTTTCACAATTGTGTTTTCAGCAGTAACGCGTATGGTGCCGCCGTCCGTCATCGCCTGCCGCGCGTTCAATATGATATTGTGAATCACCTGGCTTATCTGTCCCCGGTCGATATCGGTGTCCCAGAGCAGGTCCGAGATGTGAAAATCGCACGCAATCGGCGAGCCTCTCAGCACAAAATAGGTCGTGTCCATCAGGAGGTTCCGGATCGACGTGGTCTTTTTCTCCGGAGATCCGCCCCGTGAAAAGGTCAGAAGCTGCAACGCCAGGTTTTTTGCCATGACAGAGGCTTTTTCCGCTTCGGACAGGATGTCGTAGTTCTTCTCATCCTCTGATATATTGATCTTCGCCAGGGATATGTTGCCGATAATGGCGGTCAGGAGATTATTAAAATCATGGGCGATCCCCGCCGCCAGGATGCTCAGCGATTCAATTCTGCTCTCACGGATCTGCTCATCCTCCGCGTGTCTCTTCCTGGTGATATCACTGGCGATCCCCCTGAATCCCCTGATGCCGCCGCCGGCGTCCTCCTCGGGGCGGCACCGTATCTCGATCCATACATTCGATCCGTCCTTTTTAACAATCCGCAGTTCGTTGTCGGTGCATATCGTCTCGATCAGCTTTTTCCGGCGCCCCTTCACGGTTTTTCGCGACCGTCTGAGTGAATCCAGGAAGCCGTCGATATCGTCCGGGTGGATATATTCCAGCAGATTGTGCCCGATGATCTCTTCCGGTCCGTAGCCGGTGATTGTGCGCATCGCCGGGTTGACGAAAAGAATGACCCCTTCCGGGTCAATGTCCAGAACGATATCATCGATGCAGTTGACCAGGCTCCGGTATTTCTTTTCAGAATCCCTGATGGCGGATTCCTGCCTGGTTCGGTTCTCAATCTCGATGTTGAGCTGATCGTTGACACTGGCCAGGGCGGCTGTTCGCTCCACGACCCGCTGCTCCAGCTCGTTCCGTGCCTGTTTCAGCTCTTCCTCGGCCTCAGCTCGCCGGGTGACATCGCGGGTCACCGCGGTGATGAACATCGACTTGGCATATTCGTCGTAGATCACTTTTCCGTTGACTTCAAAGGTCTGCCATTCTTTATTCTGGTGGATGATTCTGCACTGCATGGCAAATCCGGGATGTTCGGAACTGGCCTGAGAACCGGCATGAATGACCTCCTTCAAATCGCCTTCATGAATGAAGTCAATCATGTTATCCCCTGCAATCTCACCGAGGCCGTATCCGAGAATTCTTCTCAGCGACTGGCTGGCAAAAAGGATGGTGCCGTCAGGCGCGAGAACAAAAAAGATATCGTTCGAGATTTCAACCAGGTACTGATAATAGTCGATGCACCGGAGCAGGGTATCCTCCGATTTCTTTATATTCGTGACATCCCTGATAATCCCCAGGGTTCCGTTGAACTCCTTTCTAATCCCGTCCGGCTTGACATGATACGACCCGACCGATATCACTCTGTAGGAGGCGACTATTTCCATCCCGCCGTTTTTTATATAGTCGTAGTCTTTTGGAATGAGGCGCACCGGAAGATCTCTGGTGATACGTTTCCCGGTCCTTCGCTCGTCGAAAAATTTCGGGTGTTCCTCAATATGACCCGACTTCACGAAAAGTTTATCAAGGACGATATCGCGCTGAACCAGTCCGACGTCCTCCGGATGTATCAATATGCTGAAATGCTTATATATCAATTCTTCGGGTTCGTATCCCAGATTTCGTATGGAATTATTTATGTAAATAAAATGGCCGTCTGCATCAAGCTTGTACAGTATGTCGGGAAGCATCTGCATAACGGCTTCATAATTCTGATTCATGCTGTATTCCTTTGTCTCGATGCTCATAGATGAACAACCCCGCGTAAATAAAATGCAAAACTGTCTTCCCAGTTTTGTAATGAACCGCAACCATCTCCGATGAAATCATTTCAATATCGGCATTTGCAAACCAGTGATGAACATATATTTTCAAAATAATCACGGGCGTGCCGCCCCGGCCCTCAGGCCGACTCCCGGCGGCAATGCATTGGATTTTTATCCTGGATAATTTGATGAGATGGCCGGGGGGCTCGCAACAAAGAAAACCGCGCATCATGCTCTGCGTGCGGTCCCCGCGCCATTCACAGCGCGGGACGCCGATAACTATCAGCCGCGCTTGAACAAATCGAGCTGTCCGTCTTCCGTCTTCTGTTTTTTGTCCCGCTCCCGTCTACCGGTGCGGAGAAGGCTTTCCTCAAGCCGGTCCAGAAAGGGGCTTCGCTCCTGGGCGAGGGTCCGGCCCCTCACGGATCTTTTTTTAGCATGGGTGCAATACAGGTTCTTCATGGTCCTCGTGATCCCGACATAAAAGAGTCGCTCTTCCTCGGCCATATCTGACTCGCTCTTTTTTCCGAAGAGCTCAAAGGGGATGATGCCTTTTTCACAGGCCGGGATGAATACCGTATCGAACTCCAGACCTTTTGAGGCGTGGATGGTCAGGAGCGACACGGCCTCCGCCTTCACGTCCCGGTCATCGGCGCCCTGGCGGAGGGAACAGGCCCTGAAGAATTCATGGTAGTCTGCGCCGTAGGGTTCGGCGAACAAGGGCAACAGCTGAAGCGCCTCTTCCGGCGCGTCGCCTATGACCAGGAGGAACTTCAGAACGTCAACGACCCTGTCCCCCTTCTCGATCATGGCCCTGATATCGCTGGCGACGCCCGCCGATACAGAGCTGTCGGAACCGGTCATGAAGATTCGTTTCAGCTTCCGCACCGCCGATCGGTACGGCTCGCGGCGGACCATTGGATCGCCACCAGCCACCTGGAAGGGGATGGCATGATTGTGAAAGGCCTCAATGATATCATCAAACAGGAACGCCGAGCGGCACAGCACCGCGAAATCGCCGAAGCTCACATCGTCCGCCTCCGCGTCCCCGTCGGTGATGCCGCTGTCGATGGAAAAGCTCCGGATCCCGCCCATCTGCGCCTCGATCGTCGCGGCGATCCAGTCCGCCTCGCTCCGGCCGGAATCCATTTCCCGGATATTTACTTTCATGTCCAGTTCCCGTCCGGCGATCGAGTTTTTTCTGCCCAGAATCTGGGCGCCGACGCGCATGACCGGGTCAGGGCACCGGAAGCTCCGGTCAAGATGAAGTATCCTGATTCCCGGATATTCATCCTCGATCCGTTTCATGATGGCGACATCGGAGCCCCGGAAGCCGTAAATAGCCTGATCCGGGTCGCCGATGATGAAGAGATTCTGACTTCCCCCTCCCGCCATGAGTTTCAGGAGCTCATACTGGGCTGCATTGATATCCTGGAATTCATCCACGAGGATCCATGAGTACCGCCGCCGATACGAATCAAGCGCGTTATGATCTCTTTTGAAAAGAATCACCGGGAGGTAGATGAGGTCGGCCAGGTCAAAGGAATTGAGCTTTGCGAGGGCCTCATTATACTGTTCAAAGACGTCTTTGACGCCATTATCGCTCTGCATCTCCTGCTTTATCCGCTCAATATCGCGGCCGAACCTTTTTATCAATGCTTCATCCTTAACGACCTCGGCCAGAATTCCGCTCGTATCATCATCGTCCGCGATGTGAAAACTCTTCGTTCTGCCGAAGGCATCGTGATGTTCCCTGAGGATCCCGAGCCCGAAGGCATGAAAGGTTGAAACGGTCGGGTTTGCATCTGGAAGAAGCCGCTGAATTCTAGCGCGCATCTCCGCCGCGGCCTTGTTGGTGAAGGTCACCGCCAGTATCCGTTCAGGTAGTACGCCCCTGTTTCTGATAAGGTGGATGACCCGCCGGGTGAGAATGCCGGTCTTCCCGGTTCCTGGGCCGGCTATGACCATGCAGGGTCCTTCATAGTGCTCAATACCGGCCCGCTGGTCATCGGTGAGACCGCTGGCCGCCCGGACTTCAGCGCCCTGTTCCGACGGTAGCTCAAATGCCACGCGGGGCGCGCCGGGCATGGGCCTCTTTTGCAGCAATCGTTTCAATTCACCGATGTCAAACCTAATGGTAGTCGTGGCCGAATCGGTATTCGTGGCCGAAGATCCCGCGGTAAAAAGGCTGCTCCCGGCAAAGGAACGCGCCTCACCTTCCTTGAAGACCTTGATCCGGCCGAATTCGCCGTCATATCCCTCATCTATTACCACTTCTCCGGTCCTGAGCCTTCGGATCGCTTCCGCAAGGAGCTCGCCGCCAGCCTCATTGATCTCATCGAGCGGGGCTTCGAGGAGAATATAAAACTCGGAGCCCAGGACGCTGGTGAGCCGGAAGAATTCCGCCCTTACTCGCCCCGATTTGCCGCTCTTCTGGTCCATCAATTCCGCCAGAAGGTCCGCCAGCTGCGTTATGGAGGAGAATCCCTCGGTAGCCGGCACTCCCTGTCCCGGACGGTCGGCGAGTTCGGCGACACGGTACATGACGCCCTTCGTCACCGGTTTACCGCATTGGGGACAGATGCCCCCGTGCCGCTCGGTCTCCAGCGGATCCCACCGGACGCCGCATTTACGGTGCCCGTCATAGTGATACTTCCCCTCCTGGGGAAAAAATTCAATGGTGCCCGGAAATCCTTCTCTTTCACTGAGGGCCCGGAACATGCCGTCGTAGCTCAATTCCGCGTCGAACAAGTTCGCTTCACGGCCGAGCTTTTCCGGGGAGTGCGCGTCAGAATTCGACACCAGATTGAACCGGTCGAGAAAGCCGCAGGCGCGGTTCATGGGAGGGTCGCTGGAAAGCCCGGTCTCCAGGGCGAAGATATGCCGGGTCAGGTCATCGTAGCACTCTTCGATGCTGTCGAAACCGGACTTGGATCCGAGGACGCTGAACCAGGGGGTCCAGATATGGCACGGAATGAGGAATGATCGGTCCGAGGATTCCAGAACCATCTCGAGGAGTATCTTTGAATCAAGCCCCAGAATGGGCCGGCCGTCGGACCTGATGTTTCCCATACGGTCCAACCTGCGCTGCACTCCTTCAACCGCGGTGAAATTAGGGAACACACAGAGGTTGTGTACCTTGCGTACCCTGCCGTTCTTTTTATAGATATTGCTGATCTCCCCGGTGAGGATGAAGAATATATCGCGCGGCATGTTTCTTCCCGACAAGCGGCGGCTCTCATCCAGGCGGTAGACGTCCTTGAGCCGGAACAGTCCGTTGGGAGCCAGCTCGAGCTTTTCCTTCAGCTCATCGAGCCAGCCGGGATGGACGCAATCCCCGGTGCCCACCACGTCAATCCCCTTGAGACGCGCCCAGTACTCCAGGTGCTCTGGAACCAGGTTTTTGCTGGTGGCGACTGAAAAGTGAGAATGGATATGAAAGTCGGCCGTGAATTTCATCAACACCCTCCCGAACATGCGGATATATCCCGCTGTGTGATTTCACTGTATAGAGGGCCATTGGTATTCAGTAAAGTAAAAATTGATGCTCACGCATCGATTACCATCTCCAGTGATGTCGATTGCCCCTACCCGACCAGAGGGGCGTACCGTCCTCATTTCTCAGTTTCACCGTCAGGTCGCCCCGCACCAGAGTTTTGGCGATGATTGCGTCTTTCCCGTCATATTTAATTCTGGATCCTGATATCGTCACCGCGTCGCCTTTTGCGAGCTTGATCTTTTCATTCACGTAAAAATCGGGTCCCAGATGAACAACGATGGTTTCCTTATTGGTTTTAAGTGATATATGTACACCGCCCCTCTGAAAGGTGCCGATATCCGCTACCGTACCGGTGATGGTTTCGACAGTGGCGGTATTATAATTCATCCATCCGCGCATTCCTCCGCCGCAGCACTGTTCCGCCTGTATATCGGCAGTATAGAAAAAAGACATTACACCGATGGATAATAATGATGATAATATTTTTTCCATGTTGAACCTCCATTAATGCATTTTAGATATTTAAAATATACTTATTTTCTAAACATTAGTCAACTAAAAGTATGGTTTTTGCGTGCTATCTCATGTCCCCTCAAAATGATATATATCACAATGCTGTCCAATCTCCGGGACAGCGCCAGACATTGAAGCGCTCCCGGCCCTGGACTGCTCATCTTACAACATGCCGTACTCCGCGTGTCTACTTTGGGGAGCCAGGGTTTACATTGAGCGAACGAATTTTATTTTTTCAGGTTGACTGATTAGGAAAAACCAGATATACAGGAACCTCCTAAAATTAAAATAGGACGTCTCCCAGTTCCGCTCCCGCGCATGGATATATGATTAATTAAAATTTATGCGGGAGCGGCACTGGTTGGCGGTTTAGATGCTGAAATTATAATTTTAATGTATAATCGGAAAAATATAATTTTTCGAGGTGCGCATAAAACCTATGCGCTGCAACAGCAATAAATGTTATACATTCACCATCAAGGCTATCCCCGTGGTTCTGAAACGCATGATAAAGTCAAGCGGCCGTCGAGTCTCTCACCTGTTAATCATGGGATTCGGTAACGGATAGCATTAACCAGCTTTTAATTCAAGGAACCCTCTGAATAACCAAGTCTCGATAGCTGGAGAGAGCCATGAAAAAAACAGCCAAAACGCTTCTGCTCGTGGAAGATGAAGCCATCATCGCCATGACCGAAGCGGAATCACTCACAAAAGAAGGGTATCAGGTCATCCAGGCCTACAACGGTGAAGAAGCCATTGAAAAAGTCCGCATGGATTCCCGATCGATTGATCTAATACTCATGGATATCAACCTGGGCAGGGGAATCGACGGCACAGAAGCGGCGCAGATAATACTCAAAGACCACGACATTCCCGTGCTCTTCATCTCGTCTTACACCGAAAAGGAAATCGTTGAAAAAACCGACAAAATCACCTCCTACGGATACGTGGCAAAAAATTCGGGGATAACGGTTTTAACGACTTCAATAAAGATGGCGTTCAAACTGCATGAAGCGCAGAGAAAGCTCAAAGAGAAAGAGGAGGCGCTAAAGCAAAGCGAAGAGCAGTATCGAAACATTTTTAACAACATGATTGACGGGTACGCGATGCACGAGATCATCCTCGACGGCGCGGGCATACCCGTTGATTACCGCTTCCGTGCCGTCAATCCAGCGTTCGAGCGAATAACCGGATTGCTCGCTAAAGACCTGATCGGTAAAACCGTAACTGAGGTGCTGCCCGACATCGAGCCCGTCTGGATCGAGAGGTACGGCAGAGTCGCCATGACCGGCGAAACGATACACTTTGATGAATATAATAAAAATTTGAACAGCTATTATGAAGTAACCGCGTACCGCCCCGCCCCGGGTCAGTTCGCAAGCGTGTTCATGGACGTCACCGATCGAAAACGAACGGAGAATGCATTGCGGGAGAGCGAAAAGAGGTTTCGAGCTATCATAGAGGGGACCGGAGCCGGCTACTTCCGGATCGGCGTCGACGGCAAATTCCAGTATGTCAACGACGCCTGGCTGAGAATGCACGGCTATGCCGCGCCCGACGAGATCGTCGGCCGGCATTTCGCGCTGACACAGGTCGATATGGATCTGGAACAGGCGCAGAGGAACGTGGAGAGCCTGCTGAATGGAGAGCCGATACCGGCAGGAGAATTTTCCAGACGACGGAAAGATGGATCCATCGGGTACCATATCTTCTCCACCAACTCTATTGTGCAGGACGGAAACGTTGTCGGACTGGAAGGTTTCCTGATAGATATCGCTGACCGCAAGCGGATGGAGGAAGCGCTGCAGGATGCAGAAGAGAAATACCGCCATCTCAGTGTAAACATCCCCGGTATGATCTACCTGTTCGCCCAGCATCCTGACGGCAGCTATTCCTTCCTGTACGTGAGCTCCGCATCGCGCGAGCTGTTCGACGTGGCTCCTGACGATGCCATGCGCGACTGGACCCTCATATCCGGACTGATGCATCCGGATGACCGTGAGAGATTCGATACCTCGGTAAGGGAATCGGCTGAAACGCTTCGGCCCTGGCGGGAAGAACTGCGACACATCGTCAACGGAGAGGTGCGTTGGTACGACTGCATGTCCCGTCCTGAGCTCCAGCCCAACGGCGACATCCTATGGGACGGGATCATGCTGGAGACCACCGACCACAAGCGGACTGAAGAAGCCGTGCGGGAGCGCGAGGACCGCTACCGGCGTCTTGTCGAATCGGTGACGGACTATATTTACACCGTGACGATCGAGTCAGGCCGTCCGGTAGCCACCTCCCACGGCCCCGGCTGCATGGCCGTGACCGGTTACACCTCGGAGGAATACGCGGCCGACCCAGGTCTGTGGTTCCGGATGGTCCATGATGAAGACAAACGGACCGTGACCGAACACGCCGCGGCTGTGCTCTCCGGATGCGACGTCATGCCGATTGAGCACCGCATTGTTCACAAAAACGGGTCGATCCGCTGGGTGAGGAATACGCCGGTGCCGCACTGCGACAACCAGGGGCGCCTGATTGCTTACGACGGCCTCATTGCCGATATCACTGAGCGCAAGCTTGCGGAAGAAGCGCTGGCAAAATCGCTCGGGGAAAAGGAGATTCTCTTGAAAGAGCTTCAGCACCGCGTGAAGAACAATCTCGGCATCATATCCAGCCTGCTCGGTCTGGAGCTGGAAAAAATATCTGACACTCGATCCAGGCAGGTTTTTATCAACGCCCAGTCCCGCATCCGATCGATGTCATCAATATACGAGCAGCTGTACCGCTCGACCGGACTTGACATTGTTGATCTTAGCCTCTATATAAAAAATCTGACCGATTCCCTCATGGATACCTACGCCACTGATGCCATGCGGCCACGGATAATTACCACACTCGCTGATATAAAGCTTGACATCAAGCGGACCGTACCCCTGGGACTCATCATCAATGAGCTGATTTCGAATGCTCTTAAATACGCGTATCCGGTAGACAAGAAGGGCGACATCCGGATACATCTTGAAGAATCCGGAGGCCGGGTCATTCTTCGCGTATCGGACAGGGGCATGGGAATGCCGGCCGGATTCAATCCGAATTCCGCCGACACCATGGGTTTACGGCTGGTCAACATGCTCGTGAAGCAGATCGGCGGCGAATTGACGGTCGAAAACAGGAAAGGGACGAAGGTTACGGTGACGTTTAATCGGTAAAGCAGCCGGCCGGGAAATTTACAGTTTGACGCCAGTAATCCATTGAATTGTTTTTTATCATTCTATTATCGATGAGCAAGCATCGGTCTCATTGAATGGCCGTAGGCCGGGCCGTTCATGATACGTTTTCAGAAGCTCCGGCTGAGAAAATAGCTTTACAAATTGTACGGCCCGGTTAAATGCTCGACTCGATCTCATAACCCGCGCATGCGGCAAATTTTTAAATGGAGTGCTTCATGAAAAAGGCGATAATCATAGGCGCAACCGGCTTCGGCGGGCTCGGGCTCGTGGAAATCATCCGCCGGCATCCGGAAATGAAAATCACGCAACTCGTCGATATAAAGGACCCGGGTAAATCGATAAGCGATGTATTCCCCCACCTCAGGGGCTTCTGCGATCTTATAATACGCTCGCCAAAAGAGATCAATTTCGATGATATGGACATCGCCTTTTTTTCCACTCCCGACCGGGCCGGCATGTCGCTCATACGCGAATTTTACAAAAAGAATATTCCGGTAATTGACTTCAGCGGCGACTTCAGGTTCGGGACGACCGAGGAATATGCCGTGTACGCCGCCAACCGCGGCCTTGAGGCAGACCACCTCGCCGCTGATCTATTGCCCGAGGCGGTATACGGATTGCCTGAAAAATACGCTGACCGGATAAAGGGCGCGCGGATCGTGGGCAATCCCGGATGCTTTTCCACCTGCATGATCCTGGGCCTGCTGCCGGCGACGGAATCCGGCATCATATCGTCGGACACGATCATCTGCGACGGCAAGACCGGGGTTTCCGGCGCGGGCAGAAACTCTGGAGAGGCGAACCTGTATCCCCAGCGGCATGAGAACGTCAACACCTACCGGGAGGGGAAGCACCAGCATGTGGTTGAGGTGGAAAATGTGCTGAAGTCGGCGGGCGGTAGAGATCGTAAAATTCTCTTCGTACCACAGATTGTTCCGCTCAACCGCGGTATCCTCACAACCATGTATATGGATATCGAGAAAGGGTGCGATACGGAAGGCCTGCTTCGCATCTACCGCGATTACTATGAACGCAAACCATTCGTCATGATAACCGACAAATCGCCGAACACTGCGGATGTCCGCGGATCGAACCGCTGCCTCATCCGGCCCCTGGTTGACGGCAGAACCGGAAAGCTCGTCGTCATATCCGTCATCGACAATCTGATGAAGGGACAGGCCGGCAACGCGGTGCAAAACGCGAACATCATGCTCGGCTTCGATGAGACCGCGGGGCTCGACGTGCCTGCGTTCTATCCGTAAAAAAGGCTAACCAAAATTTTAACAGCACCG
>Ga0154692_123_pt1 | contig 31200 bp, 32 predicted proteins | sample Rifle2008BG13ft_FD_116121 | JGI IMG/M metagenome (GOLD analysis project Ga0154692, IMG submission 116121) | Spirochaetes bacterium RBG_13_51_14
TGCTTATTTAATTGGGATAGGGACCTCTCCGGCAGGGGTATCTCAACAAAGGGGATATCATCATCACCAAGGACCACCGCCGCCACCTTGATTCTTGCTTTTGTTTGATGTGCAACAAAGGGATATACCCCATCGGGAAAATCCTCAAGCTGTTCCTTGGCAACGTCAAAAAGGCGGATCGCTATGCCTCGCTCTCTCAGGGACATGATATCGTCTTTGCCGAAATCCCCCCATTCCTTCAGTTTGTCAATTTCCAACTGAAGGAGCTTTATCTCATCCCTGCATTCAGCCTCCCTCTGGATCAGGCCATCCAGCTCCTCGGCAATCCTCAATGCTGCAACAAGATCTTTTTCTCCCTTATAGGTTACCGGCTCCTCAGGCTGAGGGATAACGGCCAGGGCTTTATTCAGAATGTTCTTCCTTTCATTTAACTCCGTTATCATCTCATTGTGAACCGCAGCAAGCTCGAGGTGCATGACTCCTATATCTCTCAAACGGTCAAGGGCCTGCTCTTTGTGAGATTCCAAGGTCACCAGAAATATTTTCTTCATCTTAACAATCATGCAACCGGCTCTTTTTTGATCTTGTTTTTCGATATTTTTCCGCGGACAACCGCGGCGGTCTGCTGATCTCCGAGGTAGATCTGTATAAAACGAATGTTTTCCTTCGCCTCCGGGATCTTTACCTTTTCAAAGAGATTAACCCGTTGGGTGGTTATCCTCAGCTCTTCCCTCAACAGATTGATCTGTTCTTGCAGTATCTTCAATTCCATCATAATGGTGTAAATTTTAAGGAGCTCCTCCACGGCCTGGTCCACCCATAGGGGGTTTTGGAAAAGATCATAGGAGATATCCTCAAATTCAATTCCCTTAAAGATGGGGATATCGATTCCGGCAACATTACCAGTATCAACGATAACGGATTTCAGCCTGATATAATTTTCTACCTCAATTCCTTCGCCGAAAACTTCAACCCAGGCTCCCACCCGACCTTTTATTTCATTCAGGGCCTCCAACCTTTCATTCTGAAGAGTCTTTACCCGTAAAATTTCCACCTGAAGCTGATGCTGCTTGAGAACCAGCGTCGGCAGATACCTGTTGAAACGCCTCAGGTTGTCCTTCTGTGCCTTTTGCTCATTCTTGGTGTATTTGATCTTGGCCATGAAATCCTAGGACGCTTCCTTTTTCGGCCAGAATCTGTTGAGAAGCTCGGTGCGAAATCCCGTCTCTTCAGGGGTGAAGCATTCGGCAAGGATCTCCCACCCCTTATCCAGGGCTTTTTCAAGGGGGATATTGACGGATAGGTTCATAAGTTCATCCTCAAAGAGTACCCCATAGTGGAGGAGCTTCTCATCCCAGGCCGACATTTTAAAACCCATTGACCTCTTTTCGAGGGTCTCCTTATAGGATGCGTATATCTTTATCATGCCATCCATGAGGGCGCGGTGGTCGTCCCTTGTTTTGGCGTTCACCAGCTGCTTGAGTCGGGACAGGGAACCGAAAGGCTCGATTCTCCCGTGGCGCAAATAAAACTGTCCCTCGGTGATGTACCCGGTGTTATCAGGGATGGGATGAGTTACGTCATCGCCCGGCATGGTGGTGACCGCAAGAATGGTGATGGATCCCGCCCCCTCAAAATCAACCGCCTTTTCGTAGCGGGCCGCCAGCTGGCTGTAAAGGTCCCCCGGGTATCCGCGATTTGACGGGACCTGCTCCATGGTAATGGCGATCTCCTTCATGGCGTCGGAGAAGTTCGTCATGTCGGTGATAAGAACCAGAATCCGTTTCCCCTTCAGTGCGAACTTTTCGGCCACCGCCAGGGATATATCCGGCACCATGAGGCATTCCACCACCGGATCCGCTGCCGTGTGAACAAAAAGGATGGATCTGCTGAGTGACCCCCCCGCCTCAAGGGTATCCTTGAAAAAGAGGTAATCGTCGTATTTAAGTCCGCATCCTCCCAAAATAATCAGATCCACTTCCGCCTGCATGGCGATGCGTGCCAGGAGCTCATTATAGGGCTCGCCGGAAATGGAAAATATCGGCAGTTTCTGCGATTCCACCAAGGTGTTGAATAGATCGATCATGGGGATTCCGGTACGGATCATATTGCGCGGGATAATCCTCTTGGCCGGGTTGACCGAAGGACCGCCGATTTCGATAAGGTTTTCAGAAAGGCGGGGACCATTATCGCGGGGATAACCCTTACCGTCAAAAATACGCCCCATCAGATCATCCGAAAAGGAGACCTTCATGGGGCTTGAGGAAAACCGAACCTCATCGCCCGTGGAGATACCGCGCCCTCCGGCAAAAACCTGCAGGGAAACCTTATCCCTCTCCAGGCGGATTACCTCCGCCAGGGATTTCCCGTGAGCGCTGGTGATTTCCGCCATTTCTCCGTATTTAATCCCTTCAGCATAAACCGAAATGACGTTACCTGATATCTCGCTGATGGTGTTGTATATTTTTCGCATCGCCCTCTCCTGATTGTTCCTGCGAATTATATATTCTCTCCAGCTTCTCAACCTCCCGTGATCTCAGCATATTCATCAACTCTGTTTCTATGCTCCTGAATTCATCCGTATTCATTTCGGTGCCGTTCCAATCAAGGAACTTCTGCCTCATCTGGTTAAAGAATGATCGGGCATCATCCTTATCCGACATCTCCAATACCGCAACCAGTATCTGAAGCAGCTTTTCAAAAACATAATGCTGCCGTTCCCGCGGAGTTGAGGCGTCCACAGGGTCAAAGGCGTTCTGCTGCAGAAAAACAGCGTCAAAAAACTCACCCTTGAGATACGCGATAAAATCATCCAAGCTTGTACCTTCTTCTCCTACCACCTTCATCATCTGGGCCACTTCATCGCTGCGAAAAAGCACATCCCTGGCGAATTTTACCTTCTTCCGGTCAACAATGCCGTTATATTTGCTCCAGCTCTCCAGCGGATGGATAGCGGGATACCGCCGCGCGTCGGAACGCTCCCGGGAGAGGCCGTGAAAGGCGCCCACCACCTTCAGGGTCGCCTGGGTCACCGGCTCTTCAAAGTTGCCGCCTGCCGGGCTTATGGTTCCGCCGATGGTGATTGAACCGATACTGCCGTCCTTATTTCTCACAATGCCGGATCTTTCATAAAAGGCGGCGATAACGGACTCGAGATAGGCCGGGAAGGCCTCCTCTCCGGGAATCTCTTCGAGACGGCCCGACATCTCTCTCATGGCCTGTGCCCAGCGTGAAGTGGAGTCGGCCAGCAATAACACATTGAGCCCCATCTGGCGGTAATATTCCCCCAGGGTCACTGCGGTATAGACCGAAGCCTCGCGGGCAGCCACCGGCATGGAACTGGTGTTGCATATAATGATTGTCCGCTCCATCAGTGTTCTGCCGGTCCTCGGGTCGGGCAACCCCGGAAACTCGCGCAGGGTCTCCACCACCTCTCCGGCCCGCTCTCCACACGCTGCGATGATGACAATATCAATATCAGCATAGCGACTGATGAGCTGCTGCAAGACGGTCTTGCCGGATCCAAAGGGACCGGGAATACAGTAGGTGCCGCCTCGGCACACAGGGAACAGCGTATCGATTATCCTGATCTGAGTCACCAGGGGATCTACGGGCTTTAATCGCTCGGCATAGGCGTCCACGGCCCTTTTGACTGGCCAATTGAAGGACATGGTAACAGAAACGGCATTACCCTGCTGATCCTCAAGCTCGGCAATGATGTCATGAATGGTATAATTCCCTGTGGGGGCTATTTTTTTAACCGTATAGGATGCGTAGAGGTTAAAGGGAACCATGATCTTATGGGTGAAGATTCCTTCAGGCACGCTTCCCAGTACCTCGCCCCGAGTCAGCCTGTCTCCCGGTTGAGCGTGCGGTGTGAACACCCACTTTTTATCACCCGGGAGAGGGTCAAGATATACCCCGCGTTCCAGGAAAAAACCACACTGCTCCGCCAGCTGAGGAAGAGGATTCTGCAGCCCGTCATAGATTTGCCCCAAAAGTCCGGGACCCACGGTTGAAGAAAGAAGGCCGGCGGAAAACTCCACTGGATTGCCGATGCCGATGCCCTTTGAGATTTCAAATATCTGCATCTCCGCCTGTTTTCCCCGTATGCGGATAACCTCGGATTTTAATTTTTTATCACCTAAAACCAAATAGGCCACTTCGTTCATTTGGACATTTCCGTCAAACTCAACGGAAATCATATTGCCATAAACACCTACGACCTTTCCTTTGACAGTCATTGCTCCAACTTACTACCCTTGGTTAATGTTATCTTCCCGGGGAAAATCTTCACTCGAGAATTTTTCTACTATTTCATTATATCGCTCCATCCCTTTTTCTCTGTCAAAATTCATCTTTCTCCAGAGGAGCTGTAATTTTAGATAATATATGACCAGCTTATCGGTATCGAAATAGTGACCCAATTCCAATGTATCAAGATAGGACCACCGTTCACGATTGAGGAGATTTTCAGCTGCTAAAGGGGAATTCTCTTGAAAGGCCTCTTGCGCTATCCTGTCGTATACATATAGATCAGGATTTGGGCGAAAATAATTTTCCGGATCTTCCCCTTTTTTCCTGGCCCGGAGGATAACCAGTTTATTTCGTAAGTTTCTTTCCCAGGTATACCATTTAATGAGAATACCGGAGGATGTCACTTTTTGCTCGCAATCGTCTATTATCGCTGATTTGATAAGATCGTAATCATTTCCCGAAGCATGCTCCCTGCATAATTTCAAAAAGTATTCCATTGGCGGGATCTTCTCCATATCATAACTGAGATACGGCAGCGACGACACAGCAAAATAGTAGTTCGACATCTAATTATTTTCCTGTTGCAGCATTTTTTATTATTTCAGCAAATACCGGATTTAAATATTGAACTAAATTTTCGGAGATACCTTCATCGGTAAAATCATAATAATAATTGCCGTCCCTTTCGGCAATACGGAATCCCGACTGGACTCTCGGATGCGACCTGACGGCAATCCCCTTTTTCAATTCCCTTGACAGTTTATCGAGAAGACTCTTCTCAAGTTTTTTCAAATCCTCATGAGACAACAGTACGTCAATCTGACCGAAACCCTTTTTTGCCCATTCTCTTATTAGGACCGGCAAAACCTCAGGTATAACATCCTGAGAAAAGCCGGCTTTTACTTCATTCCTGACAATGGCGTCAAAAATCTCGGTTAAGGCATTTTTTATATTCAGCATAAGATCCCTGCCGGCCCGTCTCAGGGCTTCCCGGCCGGCATCCTCCAGCTGTTTCACTTCAATTTTGGCATTTGAGATTATGGTCTCAGCTTCCATTCGGGCCCTATCTTTTATATTTGAAGCTTCATCTTTAGCCCTGTTAATTATCTCCTCTGCTTTTTTATCAGCCTCGCCGACTCCCTCCTCTTTTATCTTATCTATGAGCTCTTTAAGTTGGATTTCCATGTTATCCTCTTTGGAATTTTAATGAACTCTGAACTTTTTTTGCCTCATCCCTTACGAGCTTATTTGCATCATTCATCGCTTTTGTCAACCAATCCAAATCATTCTTATCCGAAATATGGGAAAGCGCTCTGACCGCTTCCAGCCTAACAGCTTGATACTGATCATCGAGCATTTCCTTCAGTTTTTTCACAGCGCTTTTATCCTTCAGTTTAACCAGAGCCTTAATGGCTTCTATTCGCACCTCTTTGTAATCGTCGGCCAATGCCATAAGAAGCACCAAATTGCCGTTTTTAATATTCCCCTGGGTAATTTTTTTAATAGTATCAATTCTGGATCTTGTTGTTCCTTCCATTTTCTTTATGGCTAAAATCAGCGGCGCATCTTCAATAAGATCTTCCTTCCCGAGACTCCTTAAGGCCGTCAAGGCCGCTTTACTCACCTCTTCATTTCTATCCACCAATGCCTTCAAGAGAGGATTTACAACATCCTCATCCTTTATCTCCCCCAGGGCGTGTACCGCATGAAGTCGGATAGCCGGTTGCTTACTCTTGAGACATTCCACCATATCTCCAATGAAATGCGCATCTTTAAGTAATGCGATGGTCTTTATCGCCTCTCCTTTTACCCGTATATTTCTATCCTTGATCGCGTAGCGCAGCAGAACCGACATCTCCGGATACTTTCTGAGATCATCAGTGGTAAACAACCGTAAGGCATCGAGTTTATTGTTACAGGTCCCCTCTTTGAATATTATTTTGAGGTTTTCAGTGGTGCTTTCTTGACCGAAGTCGCCGAGGTGTAATGTTGCAAAGGCCCGAACATAAGAATCAGGATCATGAAGAAGCTTTTTCAATTCACGAACAATTTCAAAGTCGGTTTCATTGGCCAGTGCAAGAAAAGCGCTGAGGCGCATTTCCGCCTTATTATGTGATAGAAATTCAATTATTTTTTCCTTTTCACCTTTTTTTGCCAGTTCCTGAATTTTTTTGTTGATAGTTTCCATAGATACCTCGACTGCACTGAACAATAGCGATTATAATAACTCAACAATTGGCATATTGTTGTAAATAATTATAGATGCCATATTATCACTTTTTTGTTAAAAGTCAATATGAAATTAGCATGATAGTTTTTTATATAATAGACTTGTTGCTAAACTAACATAATGATTGGATTTTTATCCCTCCGCCAAGGCTACCGGGGTTGATGTCAATTTTAATTCAGGAATGCAACAAGTCTATTATATAAAACGCCGGTTGGCGAATTTTTTTTTATATTGAACCATTAAGAATTATTAAAAACATCCTCCTTTCATATTATTAATTCTTGACAGCATGATATTCATATAATAATCATATTATTAAAAGCAACACATATCCAGTAAAACTTTGCAGAAATTTTACAGTTCAAATATAATCAGCTTTCAGACAACTTTTCTTACATTCAAAAATCTGGCAAAGTAATAATTATGAAAAAAATATTGCATAATTCCAATATTGCCATAATTGGTGGAGGTAGAGTCTGCAAAGAGATTCTCAAAATAGTTTTGAGTGATATTTTTTCGAATAAAATGATTTCCATTGTCGGAGTGGCGGATATCAATAATAAAGCCGTGGGATTGCTCTATGCGAAAAAGAAGGGAATATATACCACCAATAATTATAATGACCTTTTAAAAATTAAAGATGTAAATCCTATAATTGAACTGACCGGCGACAAGGATGTTCTGGCTGAAATAAAAAAATCCAAACCCCCGAATATTGTTCTGATAGACCACTTTGAAGCAATGTCCGTCTGGGACTACCTCCAGATAGAGGAAAAATTGATAGAGATTAAAAAGGATTTGAGAAAAAATATAAATGTCCCCCGGAAAATAGAAAAAAGTTTTAATTTATTTTCACGGGAGCTGACAAAAATCGTTGAGGAACGGACCCATCATCTGCAAAAAATCGAAAAAGAGCTGACTGAAAAGGTGGGCGCCCTGTATAAAGTGCTTTTTGATACCGATCCTAATCCCATATTCTTTATAGACAGCAAGACCTTAAAAATTTTAAAGGTAAACCGGAGGACCCAGGAGTATTACCAATACTCGGAAGAAGAACTGCTGTCCATGTCTTTTCTGGAGTTGGGTGATAATAAGGACGATGAAATAATGAGGGGATTGCAGAACCTTCCTGAAGATCAATGCGCTTTTTTTTCCAAAAAAAGGCATTATAAAAAAAATCACCACCATTTCTACGTAAATATCAATGTTTGCAATTCAAAGTATGACGGCTCCAATGCTTTCATTGCAACAACCACAGACATAAGCAAAAGCATAGAGAAAGAAATGCAATTGATTCAGGCCAGTAAAATGACCACCCTGGGGACCATGGCCGCCGGGATAGCACATGAGCTGAACCAGCCGCTAAATGTAATACAGCTAGGGGCTGACTTTTTTCTCAAAAAGATCAGAAAGGGACAGCCCATTACCGAAGATGAACTCCATATCGTTGCCAGTGAAATCAACGTCAACGTGCAGCGGGCCGCCGAAATCATAAATCAGCTGCGAAGTTTTGCCCGGCAGCCGCACGTTGCCGGCGTCAAACTCAACATCAATGCGCCCATTCGTGATGTTACCAAAATACTGGGCCAACAACTCCGTGTTCATCAAATAGAACTCGAACTGAAACTGGGGAATGATCTTCCTTTCATAATTGCGGATCATAATAGAATGCTTCAGGTCTTCATAAATTTTGTGGCCAACGCCATGGATGCCCTGGATGAAAAAGGTAATAGACTCGGTAAAAAGTCGTGGAAACGAAAACTTGAGATAAAGACGTTCTTGGAAGACGGCAGGGTCAAAATTACTATTTCCGATAACGGCATAGGTATTCCAGAAGAAATTAAGGATAAAATATTCGAGCCCTTTTTCACTACCAAAAATGTAGGGAAGGGAACGGGACTGGGCACCAGCATAAGCTACTCAATCGTTAATGAGTTCGGAGGAACCATCGACTTTACAAGCGAAGTGAATAAGGGCACCGTCTTTGAGTTGAGTTTTCCTGCGTGCGCCCCCCATGAACCGTAGATGCCATGGCAAAAATATTAATCATCGATGATGAGGAATCCATTGTCAACCTTCTATCGCTTTCTTTAAAAAGCGACGGACATGATGTTGTGGTTGCCTATAATGGAGATGATGCCGTAAAGGTTTTTCAATGGGAGTCTCCCGATATCGTCCTCACCGACTTGATGATGCCCGGGATAGACGGGATCGAGGTTCTCAAGAAGATCAAGGAAATAAACCCGGACGCTGAGATCATCATAATCACCGGACACGGCGACATGGACTCGGCAATAGAAGCCCTTAAGTTCGGCGCATCGGACTTCATCAATAAGCCCATAAGAGACGACGCGCTTTCCGTGGCGCTGGACAGGGCAAAGGAAAAAATTGATATTAAACAAAAGCTGAAAGAATATACCAGAGACCTGGAACATATGGTAACAATAGCGACGGAGGAGGTGAGGGCAAAATCGGAATTCCAGGCAAAACTGATATCCAGCTCAACTGAAGGAATCATCGCATTGGACGAGCAGAATCGAATTGTTATTTACAATCCCGGAGCCGAGAGAATTTTCGGCTATTCTCATCTGGAAGTTGCGGGGAACATGAAGGCCGAGGACCTCTGCGGTTTACAGCTGGAGAAGAATATAAAGGAAGTAGAACCGCCCTCATGGAAGGAGGTGACCGTTACCGCAAAAAGCGGAGAACGGGTCCCGGTCAGGGTTTTCAGCAACATTCTCTATGAAAAGGGGAACCCCATTGGATGCGTTACCTTTTTCCAGGATTTACGAGAAATAAAGAATCTTGAAAAAGAATTATTAAAAAATGAAAGGCTCGCCGCTATAGGACAAACCATTGCCGGACTTGCTCATTATATAAAAAACATACTGACCGGCTTGAAGGGGGGATCCTACGTGGCGAATATCGGTTACGACAGGAAAGATTTAGAAAAGCTGGGCACGGGGTGGCAGATGATCCAGACAAATATCAAGCGGATATCCGACCTGGTCATGAACTTACTGAAATATTCCAAGGAGCGGGAGCCGGAATACTGCGCATGCAACCCCAACGACATATTAAAAGAAATCACGGAGCTTATGGAGCTGCGGGCAAAAGAATATGCCATCAGGATTACAACCACGCTCGATGCCTCCATTGAAGAAGTACTGCTGGACCAGGAGACCCTGCACCACGCCCTTCTTAATATTGTATCAAACGCCATAGACGCCTGCATATTTGACGATGACGACAGCAAGCACTACGTTGTGGAGATAGAGTCCTTCCGGGAATCGGATACGATGATCGGGTTTGAAATCAAAGACAATGGCTGCGGGATGAATGATGAGGTTAAGGAAAAACTCTTCTCTTCGTTTTACAGCACGAAGAAGGGAAAGGGGACGGGATTGGGCCTGCTGGTGACAAAAAAGCTTATCGAGGAACATGGAGGTGATATTAAATTTACCTCCGAATGCGGAATGGGATCGACATTCATTATAAGATTAGCCTGTAAAAGTCTCCGCTAAATAATAAAAAAAGGTTTACAAAAAATAAGAATAAAGATAAGTGTATCGGATTTGTTGCATATCCAAATAAAGCTTAACATTTATTGATCTGTCTAATAAGTCAGCCGGAGAGACGGGAAGACGCAGGGGTGATTTAATACATTTTTTCAGGGGGAGGAATTATAATGAGTAAAAATATACTTCTTGTTGATGATGATGCCGACATCAGAACCTTCGTAGTGACCGTCATCAAGGAAAACGGTTTTACTCCCCTCATGGCGAAAAATGGCGAAGAAGGAATCGAAAAAGTAAAAAGCGGAAATCCCGATCTTATTATCCTCGATGTGCTCATGCCGAAACAGAGCGGAATCAAGATGTACCGCGAACTCAAGACTAATGGCTCCTTTAAAGACATCCCGGTAATTATCCTGTCCGGAATATCCAAAAGGGTATTTCTCCATTCCCAGGAGGCGCTGACTGAATTCGGCGGAAAAAATGTTCCTGAACCGGAGGCCTACATCGAGAAACCGGTGGAGCCGGAAGAGCTGGCGGAGATCATAAAGAAATATGTGAAATAACAGTATGAGATTTTCAAAAGAATCTATTCACGAATTAATATATAAACGATATAACTGCCGAAAGGATTAGATATGGGGATCAGGAAAATGCTCTTTGTTACCGAGTTTGAAGAACTGTGGTTTGATGCACTGCAATCATTAATGGATCTTAGGAAAGCCGGACTGAATCACGTGGTATTCCTGCACGTTATTGATAGAGACGAAGTGGCCATGCACAGAGGTAAGGGTTATTTGAAAGACGAAGAGATAAAACTCAAGGAAATAGCCAATGTCCGATTTATCGATTGGGCCGAGAGTCTCTTTGAACAGGGCATGGAAGCGGGCGCCCATATCGTCGTGGGCAAATTTATCCCCAAAACCATAGACATAGCCGAAGACGAAGGGGTCGACCTTATCGTAACCGGGTATCATAAACAGGGCAGGGTACAGGAGCTCTACGCGGGATCACAGATAATGGAGATCATTCGCAGTACTTCAAAACCGGTGATGGTGCATAAATATATGCTGGATTCCGGGAAAATAAACGAGCACCCTTTCGAAAAACCGCTTCTGGCGGTTGACTGGTCACCGGCCAGTAAAAAGGCCGTGAAGTTTATTGCCGGACTGAAAAACGTTGTAAAGGAAGTGCAGGTCGTCCATGTTGCGTCGGAGAAGAGCGTTAAAGGGGATTCAGCCATGGATGTGCAGAAAATACGGAAGGAAAGCAGACAAAAAATGGAAGAGATGTGCGCTATTCTGAGAGCCGAGGGCATAAAAGCTGAAGAGCATCTCTATATCGGCAATACGGTGGAGCAGATTGAGAAGGCCGCACATGAACGGCAAGCCACAATGATCGTCGCGGGCACCAGCGGCAGGGAATCATTGAAAGAAAAATTCCTGGGAAGCGTTCCGCGACAGCTTGCAGAAAAATCGGTATACCCGACGCTCTTTGTCCCCCCTGATGAATAATAAACCATTGACAATGGCAATGCTATATGACCGGAATCAAAAAGATACTTTTAGTCACGAAACTGCAGGGTCAAGATAATTCAATCCCTCTGCTGGATAAAATAGCATCCATCAAAAAACTCGGTCTTGAGGAAGTAATATTCATTCATACCGCACCCATGGGCCGGTGGGCAGACACTTTGCATGACCTGCACATAAAAGTAAAAACCGTGGAAGTGAAAAAATTTTTCCCGGCAACCATACTTCGCATCGCCCGGGATGAAAGCGTATCACTAATTGCCGTCAATCTTGACAGAAATATACAATGGGCATCGGGAAAATCATTGATGCGGAAATTAATAAACTCGTCCACCTATCCGCTGTTGTTTATCATTCAAGAAAGTAAAGAACCAAGTGTAGCCGATGACAGGGAATTATTCTCTCATGTCATATATGCCACAGATTGGACTGCCGCATCCGAAAAGGCCCTGCAATTACTTCTACATTTCAATAAAATTCTAGGTGAACTGGAAATTGTAAATGTCATAAACAGAAAGCTCACCGTTAAAGACATGCGGGAATTAAAGGAAAAAATGGCACGCACAAGAAAGAAATGTCTGGATGCAGAGATCGATGCTGAAGCACATGTCTACGCGGGAAATACGCCTGTGGAAATACTTACCGCAGCAAAGGACTATAAAGGAACGATAATATTTGTAGGAGGACGAAGCAAAAAAAATCCAATTAAGAGAATATTGGCCGGAAGCTCAACGTGCAAAATTGCGGAAAACGCGCCCGTGCCGGTCTTTGTTATACCATAGTTAAACATATATGATCTATAGCAGTAAAAATGTGTTAATTTCATGATTTCCTGAGGGTGAAAACAGACTGATTATTTCAGATTCCATAGATTGATGAATTAAGTTACTTATTAACATTGAATCGCCCAAAGAATTATTAATCAGACGGATGAAAAAACGTCCGTCTTAAACGGGAGCACCCTATGGAAGTAACGCTTTTAATTGAGGCAATGGATTCATCCTTTCGGCTTTTGGAGGATGCCAAGAATCAAGCTGTAGACATCATGAACAGCGCAGTCCGATTAACCTCCGAGACGAGGATAATCGAAGAAAAAAAGCTCGCGAACATCTTCAAGGGAGCCCAGAGTAGAAGAGCCGTACTGCAGAATGTTATGGCAACCTTTGTTATCCTCTTCGGTTTTTGGGTCGTCTTATCGGGCAAATTCGACCTTTTTCATCTCACCCTGGGGTTTATTTGTTCGCTTGTAATTTCAATGCTGACGCATAATCTCCTCTTCGCCAACGTACGTGTAGGTGATATCAAACTAACGATAATACGGTTTGTTCGGTATCTGCCCTGGCTCATCTATCAAATTTTCGTATCAAATTTCTATGTCGCCTATCTTGTGCTGTCGCCGAAAATGCCCATAAATCCGCAAATTATACGATTTAAAACAAAACTGGAAAGCGATATATCTTGGGTCGTACTGGCCAATTCAATCACCCTAACTCCAGGGACAATCACCATGGACATTAAGGATGGGGAATTTTACGTTCACGCCCTGGCTAAAAAGGTCGCCGATGATCTCAACGCTGGTGAAATGGAGGACAGGGTGGCCCATATATTCATGGAAGCGGACCATATTTATGTACAGGATGTGCTGGACGTGTCGCCAATCTTCGGTGTATTGAGGAAAGGCATTTAAGCAATTATGAACTTTTCCACAAGGGTAAGGATAAAACAATGATACGTAAAACTGACGATATTATAATACGAACGGTGGCACGGATTCTCGTCCCCTTTATTCAGATCTATGCGCTGTACGTCATCATGCATGGTCACTACAGTCCGGGGGGAGGATTTCAGGGGGGCGTTATACTGGGGGCCAGCATAATATTGCTTCTTATAACTCACGGTCTGGTTGAAACAACAAAAAAGATATCGGAAAGGGCTATCGCAATATTCAGCAGCATCGGGGTCTTTATCTATGCTGGTATTGGAGTCTTATGCCTGCTGCTTTACGGAAATTTTCTCGATTATAGCAAATTATCGGTGATACTGAATGTCACTCCTGCTGAGGCACGGTCAATGGGCATTTTAGGTGTGGAGATTGGTGTCAGCTTTACCGTTATGGCCATTATGATTTCAATTTTTATCAGCATCTCAACTACTGAAGATCATTCGAAATATGATAAAGAACACTATTAGATATGTTGCAAAACTCGATAATCAATGATTTCTACCCCCGCCGCAGAAGGCGGCGGGGGTAGAAATGAATAATTATAAGTAGTTTTGCAACATATCTAATATATAGGATGGAGTTTATAAATGAATACCTTTTTTCTTGTTATCGGCATCGGATTGTGCGTTCTGGTATTTTTCGTTCTATACCGGGTTGTATTTGGTCCCGGAGTATTCAACAGAATTGCAGCCATTTCAGCCATCGGGACAAAGACATTGGTCATTATCTTAATAATGGGAATCATCTATAACAGGATTGATATGTTTGTGGATATCAGCATGGTCTACGCTCTCCTGAATTTTATTGGCACCCTGGCTGCAGCAAAGTATCTCGAAATTGGTGGGGAAAAATAATGAATGCCGTATCCATTGTAATCGCAATATTCGTCGTACTCTTTACTGTGGGTGGCCTTTTCTTTTTTACAACATCCACCATCGGCCTTCTGAGATTCCCTGATTTCTTCACCCGTCTGCACGCAACCGGCAAAGGAGACACCTTGGCGGTTCTCTTCTCCCTTATCGGCATCGGCATTTATGAAGGCCTTTCTCTGACCGGTTTTAAAATACTTCTCATCGCCGTATTTATGTTTCTCGCTCAACCAACGGCAACGCATGCCATTTCCAAAGCCGGGATGAGATGCGGCCTTCAGCCGTGGAAAAAGGAGGACAACCGAAAATGATCACTCCCTTTAATCTTATCATCCTCATTTTCGTGGTGATCTGCGCTATCACTGCCATAACCGTTAAGGATCTTCTGAGCGCCGTGATGATTCTGGGGGCCTACAGTTTTTTCATGTGTCTCATGTGGACAGAGATGGGTGCCGTGGATGTGGCCTTTACCGAAGCGTCAGTAAGCGCCGGTATCGGGACAATCCTCTTTATTGCCGCAATAATCAAAACAACACGGAGGTCAAAAGATTGAAGATTGTAAACTTAATTCTGGTACTCTGTATAGGCGGATTTCTTATCTACGGCACCCTGGACATGCCCGGGTGGGGCGACCCTGATTCCCCGGCCAGCAAACATGTCTCCCCTCGATATATTCAAAAGACGATAGAAGAAACGGCAACCCCCAATATGGTCACCTCTATCCTGGCCGATTACCGGGGCTATGATACCATGGGGGAAACAACGGTGATCTTCACCGCCGGAATGGCCTGTATTTTATTATTACATGGCAGTATAAGGAAAAATAGGAATGATTGATTTCATCATTGAACGATACAATTTCTGGATTTATATCATCCTGATGATGATTGGTCTGTACGCCATGATAACCAAGAGGAATCTCGTGAAAAAGGTGATCGGCATGAACATATTTCAGACCGCCATTATTCTCTTTTACATATCGCTGGCCTCAAAAAGAGGAGGGACCCTGCCAATCCTGGAGCACGCCCACGGCGAGGAGAATCTTACCGTTGACGTATCAAATTATATCAATCCACTCCCCCATGTTCTCATGCTGACGGCAATTGTTGTTATGGTGGCAACACTGGGTGTCGCCCTCGCAATATTGATTCTCATATACAGGAAATACGGCACATTGGAAGAAGACGAAATTTTAAAGAAAATGCAATGACAGATCAAGCACCTATTATTATCATTATTATTCCGTTAATGTTCGCATTAATTACGCCATTGCTCGGATGGATAAGGAAAAATCTCTGCTATCCCTGGGTATTGTTGTCCATTACCATTTCCGCACTCTCTTCATTCATCATTCTCAGGACCGTCCTTCTGAGAGGTGTAATTCACTATAGACTGGGGAACTGGGATCCCCCCTGGGGCATAGAATACGTCATTGATCATCTCAACGCCCTCATGCTTGTCATTATTACCGTGATTTCACTCATTGTGGCGGTTTACTCGAAAAAGAGCATCCAGCGGGAAATACCGGATAAGATTGTCTACTTCTACACCATATTTCTCCTTCAGGTAACAGGATATCTTGGAATAGTTATATCCGGTGATTTATTTAACATATATGTGTTCCTGGAAATAGCCTCCCTAGCCGGCTATTCATTAATTGCCATCGGGGATGAGCGGGCCCCCTATGCCAGTTTTCGATACGTGGTCATGGGAACCATCGGTGCGTCATTTTATCTCCTGAGCGTTGGATACATTTATTCGGTAACTGGATCATTGAACATCGCGGATGTGGCGCGGCTATTGCCGGACCTTTATAACTCAAACGTTATTCTTACAGCTCTTGTCTTCATGTTCGCCGGTATCGGGATTAAAATGGCCGTGTTCCCAATGCACGCATGGGCTCCCAACGCCTATACTCACGCCCCCTCAGCGGTGAGCGCCCTGATGGCACCCCTCATGACCAAAGTAGCGGCTTATCTGATGATCAGGGTGTCCTTTACTGTTTTCAAACCTGAATTCATTATTGACGTGATATCTTTGAACAGCTTCATCAGCTGGATCGGCGCCGTGGGCGTTTTGGTCGGATCGATATTCGCAATTGCGCAAAACAACCTGAAAAAAATGCTCTCTTATTCCGTAGTGGCACAGATCGGTTACATTGCCCTGGGCATTGGGCTGGCCAACAATTACGGCCTCACCGGAGCTGTACTCCATATTGTAAATGAAGCATTTACCAAAGGCTGCCTATTCCTTGTGGCAGGCGGAATTGTATATAGACTGGGAGGCTGCAACATTAACGATTTTAAAAATTTATTCAGAAAAATGCCCTTCACCATGACGGCATTTACCATCGGAGCATTCTCCCTCATCGGCATTCCGCCAACCTGCGGTTTCTTCAGCAAGCTCTACCTTATATTGGGATCAATTGAGGCAGATCAGTGGATTTTCGTGGGAGTCTTGCTGTTCAGCAGCATCCTGAATGTGATCTATTTTTTCAGGGTCATCCAGGTGGCCGCATTTGAAAAGCAGATGCCCGACCATTCACGGGAAGGTCCATACGAGGCGGTAGTCATAGATGAGGTTCCCTTAACCATGCTCATTCCCATTCAGGTTACCGCTCTGGGTATACTCCTGTGCGGAATTTTCAGCACCGAGATTATATCCGCTGTGATAAAGCACGTAATCCCTGTAAGCTTTTAATGAGGGAATATAATTGGAGTTATCATCCTTTGTAAAGAGGTGGTCAAATTGAAGTTTGCCTGGCTGTGCATACTGTTTCCTTTCATCGGCGTTTTATGTATTCCCCTGTTGGCGAAGATAAACCCTAAAATAAGAAATGCCGCCGCGGTATTTTTCCCCTCCCTGTCCGCCTTGTCAAGCCTGATGCTGCTGCCGTACCTCTTTAATCCTGAATCGCTTCCGATGGAAAGCTCATATGTCTGGTTGAGCAGTCCTTTCATTATTGAATTCGGGGTACTGGTGGACCCCCTGAGCATAATCCTGGCCAACGTGGTAGCGGTAATCAGCTTTCTTATCACCGTCTACAGCCTCGGCTACATGAAGGGCGATCCGGGCCTAACCAGATTCTGGATCCTGGTTAATCTGTTCATCGGCAGTATGCTTCTGCTTGTTCTGAGTAACAACCTCCTCTTCCTTTTCGTCGGATGGAAGCTGGTGGGATTATGCAGCTATGGTCTGATCGGGTATTACTACAGGGATGAAGAAAAGTACTGTATCGGAGGCCCGCCCCCCACAAAATTCGTCACACCGACCCACTGTGGATTAAAGGCCCTCATAGTGACGGGCGTGGGAGATCTAATCATGCTGGGGGGATTTCTGATCGTATTTTACTATTCCGGAACCCTTAACCTTATGCAGCTCTACCATACCTCATCCCAGTGGATTTCCGAGATGTCCAAGACGCCGGGGATGATCGTGCTCATCAGCATTCTTCTGCTGGCCGGACCCATTGGTAAGTCGGCACAGTTTCCACTTCACGAATGGCTCCCGGAAGCCATGGCCGGTCCGGGGCCGGTTTCGGCGCTCATTCACGCAGCCACCATGGTCAAGAGCGGGGTATATCTTGTGGCACGGCTGATCCCCCTATTCTACTATGGATACTGGGTGAGTGGATCAGGTGAGGCTTCGGCGTTTTTCATTATCACGGCCTGGGTGGGTGCAATTACAGCCTTTGTCGCCGCGACGCAGGGTGCAGTGGCGCTGGAACTGAAAAAGGTCCTCGCTTTTTCCACGGTAAGTCAAATCGGGTACATGTGGATCGGCCTCGGCATGTCAGGATTGAGCCAATCCGTCCTGGTGAGCGGCACCACGTCAGGAATATTTCATCTGGTCAGTCACGCCGTATTCAAGGCCTGCCTCTTCCTTTGCGCCGGTTCAGTCATACACGCCGCGCACTCAATATACATAAATCAGATGGGAGCGATGAGAAAATACATGAAGCTTACATGGATCTTCATGACCATCGCGGCCCTCTGCCTTATGGGGATACCGCCCCTGGTCGGTTTCTGGAGCAAGGACGCTATCCTCCTGTCAACGCTGGAAGCTCATTCAATCCCTATATTCATAATTGCCATAATAACAGTAGTACTGACATCTTTTTACACGACCCGGTTCATCGGTATGGTGTTCTACGGTCCAAAGAGCGAACACGTTAAACACGTTACAGAGAAAGAGGGGCATATTCATGAGGCTTATAAAACGATGTGGAGCACCTGCGGAATCTTGTCGGTCATCATTATCGTCTTCGGCATCATTGGCCCTCGCATAGAACACCTCATGACGTTGGCTTTCCGCTCCAGCCTGACAGGATCAATTAATCTGCCAATATCTGAAGGAACAGCTCATCCGGTCAACTATCATCTGCTGGTGGCTGTTCTATCGATATCGGCAGTCCTCATGGGCGCTATCCCGGCCTTTATCCTGTACATACTCAGGAAAGGCGACCCTTCCAAAATCTTAAAAAAGAGCCCCTTCTTGCAGATTATTCATCAATTCTTCTGGAGGAGATGGTTTATCGACAGTTTTTATAATGCCATATTCGTCAAGGGGACGGAAAAACTGGCCAGCTTTGTGGCACATACACTTGAAGACGGATGGGATACCATCATCCATCGCAAACTCCCTGATCTCATAACCAGAAGGAGCTATAATATACTGATTCGACTTCGAACAGAAACTGACGATCTGTTATACAATTTAGGATATATCCTTGTCGTATTCATCGGTCTGATAGCTTTTATATTCTTTACATTCTTATAAAATCTGGTGGATGTAATGATGAGTTATCTCTTATTACAAACGATTATTATACCGGCACTCGTTTCGCTGTTTATTCTATTAACCAGGCATAAACTAGGCAAAAAAGCCGGATGGATAGCCGGGTTCAGTCTTCTCTATACCACCGCTCTCCTTATATACGCTTGTTTCCTGGCATATAACGGTGCGGCAATTACCGAGGAATATCCCTTTGTTAGTATGGAAATAACCTTTGACCTGCTGGGTGATGGCCTGAGCCTTCCCGTCGCCCTTATTATCAATATGCTCTGTACGGCCCTAGCCTTTTATTCCATTCACTATGTGGAACATAGAATTGAGGCCATTTACGGTCATGAGGATGAGCGCACCTTTCTCAACCTTTACACAAAATTCTTCAGTCTATTCCTTGGATTTCCCCTGGGATTTATGGGCGTGTGTTTCGTGAAGAATCTCATTGCCATGTACTTTTTTCTCGAGATTCTACCCATCCCGCTCTATTTCATCATGGCTTTTTTCGGATATATCGACCGCGTAAGGGTCGCCCTTATCTGCTTCATGTGGGCCATTGTGAGTGCCGGATTCTTCCTTGCCGGCACCCTAATCATTTATTATCACACCGGCAGCTTTGATATTTCAGAGATATCAATCCTGGCCTCGCATCCCATGGCCTTCTGGGCCATACTCCTGATTCTTATCGCCATCCTGGCGAAAATGGCGGTTGTACCCTTTCAGGTCTGGATGCCCTGGGTCCATGCCGAGCATCCCACCTGTATCGCGGGTCTCCTGGCGGTTTACGCCAACATAGCAGCCTATGTAATGGTACGCGTGCTTGTTTTTCCTCTTACCGATGACTTCAGGGTTTTTTCAATTCCATTGATGATTTTAGCTCTCATAACAATGGTATACGGATCACTCCTTACCCTTGCCCAGACCGACGTGAAGAGATTCGCCGCCTGCTCAACCATCAGCCAGCTTGCCTATTCGCTCCTGGGAATATCGGCCCTCACCATATTCAGTGTCGAGGGGGGAATGTTTTTTTTTCTGGGCCATATTATGGGGAAGACGATCCTCTTTTCAACCGCCGGCATCCTGGTCTACGTAACCGGCATCAGGGACATGAGGCAACTGGGCGGACTTGCACAGAAAATGCCCGTCACCACGGCCCTCTGGATAATGGGGGCGCTGATGCTATCCGGCTTCCCGCCCATGAGCAGTTTCCCGGCCGAGTGGATCATGTTTACCGGAATATTCAAAAGCGGGATTAATGCGATGCCCCTTGGATTAATCATTGCCATCATGGGCGTATCGGCAATCATTTTAACTGTTGCTTATACATTTCGGTCGGTTAAAATAATATTTTTTGGTCCCGTAAATCCCGCCCTTGAGGACGAAAAAATTAAGGACCCGCCCCTTTCAATGAGAGTTCCTCTCCTCCTCGTGGCGGCCGTATCAATTATTTTAGGCATCTATCCCAAGTTGGTACTGAATCTATTCCACACTGTTCTCGGGAAGCTGCCGAATCTGTAAAAGAGTTCTCCCTCGAACTTCCTAACTTATTTATTATAAAAGGTTTCTGTGAAAAATATGTTTTCCGTATCATTTTTGGAAAGTTTCCATAATTTCTGCATCTTCTTCTCCATGGCATCCATGTATGACTTGATAAAATAATACTGGGCCCTGTCGAAAAAGAGAATCACTCGATCGCTTAATTCTTTTAACTGCTGCAGTTCCAGAACACTGTCGGTTAAACTTTCATTAACGACAAAAAGCCACATAATCCTTCTCAGTACAAACATTGACCTCAGCACTTCGCACAGGGGGATACCCATTTTGAAAAGATCAATCCCCTCCTCGGTATACCGCTTTTTTATGTCCTCCACCGTTGTATCATAGCTGATCCATTGCCCGAGATTTTTCAGAAGCTGATTTGCCTTGTTAGTAATGTAATCAAGATGATGTTTTGAAAAGGTCGATGTTGTCGGATCGGAGAGCAATCGATCAATCCATCTCTTCACAATGGTATCGGCGTTACTCTCAATCAGTTTAACTAACTTATCCGATATTACTAGATGATGCATAGCAGCCACCTTAATTCCTTTATGGCGGGGTTGAAGAGAAAGCCCTCCAGCTCCCGTAATGCCCTATTGTATTTTTTGTTTAGCAACAAATCTAATGTAACCGCAATATTTAGTGATGTCAATAACTTTATTGTCGCGTGAATTTCTTGTAGAGCAAGAAGATTATGCAGGACGGAGCGATATGCTTTACTTCACTGAATGAATGCTCATTTGTCTTTTCTGAAATCTGTAATGGACTTTACATCGTTTCCCTATAGTATAGCTGTAGCTTTACTTTGAAGCGGGTGTAATTTCGCCAATTATCCCTTTTTCATATAATTTTCCGCAACAGGTAAAAAGACTGTATTTTGTGGTCATTATGATAATATTCTCTTCTTTGGCGAGTAAAAAGATTTTGGGATCGACTTCTATACCGCGAACAATGGCAATGACTTTTGTTCCGAATACTGAGGCTAACCTTATTACTTGTGGATTGGTGAGCCCGGTGAGCAGCATGTCCGGAACATCGGCGCTTGCCAGTATTTCGCTCATGAGATCGCTTGCCCTGGCGGTTTTTATTTCGGTGTCCAGCTGCTCCTTTTCCGCATTATGGAATTCGGCGTTGAGTATTTGGATGGCTTCGGATATTTTCATCAGGTTTTTAATTTTTTAATTGAAAAAAGCGTTCAATTGGGGATGTCCCATTGAATGTTGAAATTTGAGTGGAATCTTCGGCCTTAACCGATAGGATAAAGCCAGCCAAATTTTCAAAAAGAGAACATCACATGAGAACCACTATCAGAAATGGTCAGAAGAATCAAGCATTTCACATATGGGATAAAGGAAAAACTGTAAATGCCGAAAATAAACAAAGTTTGATTGAATTCATCATATCAGCAGGGGTACGGGATGACGATATTGCCGATCAGGTGCCTCGATAACGCCATAAGCAGGAATTTCATAGCCAGGACAGCGTCACAACTGAGGACCTGGTTGGACAGTCCCATTACCTGACTGGATCCGATCCTGATGGTTGGAGGAATCTCAGGAAGATCAAAGGACATCGATATAATAAAATTTTTGATATCGAATATTAACACTTATAATAATTCTCTTGAATAAAAGATACTATAGCATAATCATGAGATGTGTCACTCAATTTCAACAAATTGAGTGACAGGCCATTTTAACGTCATCAATACAATAATTATCTTCCCGGGAATGACAGTGATAAGAACCATACGAGATCGTATGGTCAATAATATAATAAGGAGTTATATTATGGATTTCAAAATCAAGTATCTGGGTAATTGTACCATCAAGTCCCCACTGCTGGATAAATACGCATTTAATGACACATCGTTCATGAACGATACAACCAGGATCAGATACAATGTTCTGATAAGGAATGACAGCCCGGATGTCGCTTACGACCAGAGCTTTGAGCAGGCCGGACCCCGGGAAATGATCTATTTCAGCCCAGAGCGGGTCCGCACGGCAATCGTCACCTGTGGAGGGCTCTGTCCCGGGATCAATGACGTCATCCGCTCGCTCGTAATGGAAACCTACTACCGATATGGAAGTACGTCCATTATCGGGATACGGTACGGTTACAGCGGCCTTGATCCGAAAAACGGATTAGAACCGATGGAACTTGATCCGGAGCTCGTGGAGAAGATACACCTTGACGGAGGTACCATCCTGGGCTCCTCCCGGGGCGGTACGGAAGATATGGAGGTCCTGGTGGACACCCTGGCCCGCCTGCGCATAAACATTCTTTACACCATCGGCGGCGACGGCACCCTGAGGGGAGCGCATGAAATCGCAGAATTGGCCCGTAAGCGCGGCATGGAGCTTGCGGTCGTGGGCATACCCAAGACCATTGACAATGATATCAGCTATATACAGCGTTCATTCGGTTTCGAAACCGCCTTTTCCCGGGCCGTTGAAGCAATCTACGCCGCTCACGTGGAAGCCAAGGGTGCGCAAAACGGCATCGGCCTGGTCAAGCTCATGGGCCGTCATTCCGGCTTTATCGCAGCCCACGCCTGCCTGGCGATGAACGACGTCAATTTCGTCCTCGTGCCGGAAGTGCCGTTCGATCTGCATGGCGAAAATGGATTCCTGCTTCACCTGAAAAAGAGGCTTTTAAACCGTCATCACGCCGTCATCTGTGTCGCCGAGGGTACCGGTCAGGATTTATTGAAAAATCACGCGACGATCCAGAAGCGCGACGCTTCCGGGAACATCGTCCTTGAAGACATCGGCATATTCCTGAAAAACACCATCAACGATTACTTTAAGAACGAAAGGATCCCAACGACGCTCAAGTATATCGACCCGAGCTACATGATCAGAAGCGCGCCCTCGGTGCCCAATGATTCGATATTTTGCACTCAGCTGGGACAGTTCGCGGTGCATGCGGGTATGGCGGGAAAAACAGACATGGTTATCGGAATATGGAACAACATATACACCCATGTGCCCATCGGGCTGGCCATCTCAAAGAGAAAAAAGATCGATCCCGCCACGCGGTTCTGGCATTCCGTAGTGGACGCAACGGGCCAGCCGATATCTATGAAGAATTGAATAATCCATCATCCAGGAGACGGAGTCTCAAGATCGCGCCTTTTAGAGCGTATCATTTCACGCGGTACCAGTAGTGCGTCTTGTAAAAGAAAAATATATATTCACGCACCATGATCTTGTTATCGTTTATCTGCCATATCTTGCAGCGGTAGCTCTTGCCGCTCCTGGTATCCAGAATCTGGCCGCCGGTATAGAGATCCATGCCATCGTCTCTCCGCGGCGTCTTCCTCATTCCCCAGAGTATGACCATACCAACCATGGGCCTGTTCCTCCGAAGCCCGACGCAGGAGGTGCACCGCAGATCTTGAGAACTCTCGAGCAGATATTCTATCTTGCCGTAATAGATACCATCCTTCTCCCAGATTTTTATATGCGATTTCGCCTTCCCCGTGGATTCATCGACATTCTTCCACACGCCGAGTATGTTCAGCTCCGCGCGAGCTGCGGCGGGAATGATCAGAATAACGACACAACATATATATAACAGAATACCATTTCTCATAATTGCGATTCCTCCGTGCGGACGATGCAAAACATGCCGGTCTGATAATTTAATTCCCGCATCAGGCGCCCCTGCGGAGAATCCGCGAGATCCCGGCTTTCTTCCCCATGAGGAAGCCGTATATTCCTTCCCGCCTGTCGATCATGTTGATGTTATAATCGGTGAGATCAATAGTGCAGTCATCGCCGTAGAGCGCGTCAAGAATCATCTTTAGATCGCCGATGGTCAGGTCCTCGATGATCTTCCCGAAGAGTATTCCGTCGCTGAACCGGTCGTCCTTGCCCGCCAGGTCGCCGCAGAGACTGCCGCCTTCATCGACGAATACATTCTTTATTTCAAAATACCTCAGAGAATCATGGTGCGAACAGATCGTATCCCTGATCACCACTTTTTTGAGCTGAACCGGCGCATTGGTGCTCCGGGTCAGCACCGCGATCCGTTCTTTGATGGCAAAGAGTATCTCCTGCCTGGTGTTCTCGACTATATCGTTGATTTGAATGTTCTGCGCCATGGGGTACCCCTCAAGAGCGTTTTTAAAAGATTGATGATCCTTACTCTTATTCTCGGAATACCCCGGAAATTACTCGATATTTTATTTTCACCCGATGCCCCCTTCAACTTCCGGGAGACGGCGCTCCGCTGGCCCAGTCATGCCATGTGCCCGTATCATCGGTATTAATCCGTTCCACCGAATCGCCTGCCGGCGCCGCCGGCAGGCCGGCCGAGCCCCATGTTTCATCGGATGGAAAATCATCAGCGCCACCCATTATGAATACCACGTCAATAACCGTACCGTCATTTTTCATGAAAAAGACCGTTTCACCGCTGTTGTTAAGGGTAAATGAAAAATACCCGTAATCGGGTTCCGCGCCAAAAAGTTCGAAAAACCGATCAGACGACGAAGCGACGACAACATAACTCCGGGGATTGATTGAACTCCCTTCCGGGAAAACAAACGGCTTGCTTCCGATGGCGCCGTCCTTCACCTGCATACCGCTCACATCGCACGGATAGTCATTATCGTTATAGAGTTCGATGAATTCTTTTCCATCGTCGCTTCCCGTCGCATCGTAGAAAACTTCGCTGATCATGATGCGGTTGTAATCAATGTGTCGCTCCACATCCAGTTCCGCCACAGCGGCCTTGACATCCAGGGTGGCGCGGATCCTCCCGCGGCCGGGACTGCGGCCGGTAACGGCGCCGGTCTGATCCACTGACACAATTTCCGCGTCCAGACTTTCCCACAGAACTTCCGTCACGGCATGCTTCTTTCCATCCGCGAGAATTACATACGCCTCAGCCCGGACTGTTTCCTGCTCGTGGATTGTATGGACGGGAAGAATGATCTCCATTCCGAACACCTTCGGTTCCCGGTTTTTCATAAGGGGTACGTATGCTTCAGGATATTTGCACGATGAGAATAATACCGCTATACTGGCCGAAATAATCATCAGGTTTCTATTCATGGCAGCCTCCGGAGATTGCTTGATTCCTGCGTATTATACGAACCGGGAGGACTGATGTTGAAATTTTTTTCGGCCGGAGGCGAGGTCATACAACAATGGACGCGCGGCTGCAAAGCCGCGCGTCCATTGCCATGCCGCGAGAGGGACTTGAACCCTCACAGGCGTAATGCCCACAAGATCCTGAATCTTGCGTGTCTGCCAAATTCCACCATCGCGGCTTATATGGTAAACCCATACGAGGGAAGCGTCATATTTGTCAAATAAAATTCTTTTTTAGCAGCCGCGCGTCCGTGTCATAAGCGGTATTTCTGTATCTCTTGTATGCGATAATTCTTTAGTCCCTCTTCGAGGTTCAGCTTGACCACGTCTCCCGCCTTGGAGCCCAGGAGGGACTTGGCGATGGGCGACCGGTATGAGAGCAGCCGCTTTTCAAAATCAGCGTCCCAGGGGCCCAGGATGGTGTAGTCCCGCTCCTCCCCCGTCTCCGCATCCTTGAGGATGACCCTGGTGCCGATGTTTACCGATTCGGTGGAGACATCGTCACGGTTGAGAACTTCTGCCTTTTTCATCTCTTTGTCGAGCTTCGATATTGACAGCTCCAGCGTCGCCTGCTTTTCCATCAGGGCGTTATACTCGACATTTTCCCTGATATCGGCCGAGACATCAGCTACCTTGCTGAGTTCCTTGGATATATTCACCAGCTCCACGTTCACCAGTCTGTCAAGCTCGGCCTTCATCTTTTCGTATCCCTCGCGGGAAACGATCAACTTCTCCACGTCGAGATCCCAGACCTCATCGGGCTGTGCCTTGACCGGCTGAAAATCGGGGTGAACTGCCCGTATGATGTCGAGGAAGGACTCCTTCTGCGGCTGTTCCACGTAGGAAACATTGCTGAAGAGTTCATGAATCTTGCCCAGGAACGTCATATCGAACTGCTCGACGATGTCCCGAAGCACGGCCGCATTGTTGTCAAACAGGACGTCAAGCGCCATGTTTTTCAGCCTGTTTCCCTCCAGTTCGATTTTCTTGAGCTCGTTCAGCATCCGGAAATAGGTGACTGCGAGCCGCTCCCGGGAATAATCGAGCCAGTCATAGTCCCATTGTCTGCTGAAGAGGTTTCGGACAACCCAGATGAATATCTCGGGGTACTGCTTCGCGCCGGTTACGACCCGGTCGATGAAACCGTTGATGATATTGTACGCATGGGTGCGGATCAGGTTGTTGAAGATATACTTGTGTATCCGCACCGGCGTCTCGAAAAGGAGCTCGGCCAGCACGTACGGCCAGTCCTCGCGTGATTCCTCGATGAGATTGACCAGGTCCTTCTTATAATCGTAGGATGAAATTTTCATTGAGAGGATGGAAAGCTCATTACTGCTTGTGATGAAATCGATGACCTTCTGCCGGTGAGAATCAAGCTTGAGCTTGGCAGGGTCGACAAATTTCGTCATCCCCTTCAGGATCATATAGGAAAGCACCTGGCGTGTTTCCGAATCGCCTTTCATCTCTTCCGTGAAGTAGTCGATGAAGTACGGAACGACCGGGAGGCCTTCCTCTTTGTCGATATTATTGACAAACTCGATGGCGATGTCCAGTCTCTTGCTGAATGAGTCAGAGCCGGTAAAGCTCTCCAGAAGCTCCTCGGCAAACGTCACCGGCTTGTCACGAACAAAGATAAGATCCTTTTTCTTTTCGGAAAAGCCGTAATGCGGATCCCGCTTGATCTTGGTTCGCGCCCTGCTCCACCACTTGGACCAGCCCTTTTCCGAAACGAAGACAGGGATGAGCTCCCGCTTGATGTCTTCAAGCAGGATTTTTCCGTAGTACGATTTTATTAAAATTTCGAAAAACTGCATGAAATCGTCCTTAAACAGATTCTTAATATACTCGGGATCCTCGTAGAGCATCACATACAGGTGGTCCTGGGGGATCGGCGTGAGCGACTGCAGCGCCATCTGGATTGACATCTTGTGTTCCGGCTTGTTGTTGAAACTGATGACGATGTTTTCGCTGTCCATATCACTGATTTTTCCGAGCTTCCAGGTGTTATGGAAGGCGTAATTCTCCTTGTCGAACACGATGTTTTTCTCGAAGTCCTGGATCGCGTATTTAACCGGGGTCTTGTAATTGGCCAGCTTGGACAGTTTCATGAACTGCTCGAACTGGGAATGGTCCTTGTACTTGACCCGATAAAGGTTGATGAGATCACGCCGCGCATGAGTATCTTCAGGCCGGTATTTTAAGACTTTTTTCAAGAGCTCCAGGGAGAGTTCCGGATTCTCTTCGTCGCGGTACTTCTGGAGCAGAATTTTGATGAGACTCGCCACCATGTCGAATTGCTTGGCTTCCACCAGGAACCGCTCAATACGCTCGAAAAAAGCGATATCCTCCCACGACACGGAAACAAGCTTTGTCCAGAGGCTGGTGACCTCCTCGTATTTCTTATTTTTAATAAAACCTTCGATAGACAGCTTCATGTAGTAGATGCTTTTTTCCGCATCCTCGTCGATGATTGCAAAAGCGAGTTTTTTGGCAAGATCTGCGTCGAAACGGTCAATCTTTAAAAGGCTCTCCAGCACCGGCGTGGCATCCTTGTTCCTTCCCAGTCGCTCCAGCGAGAGCGCAAGTGCGCGGAGCGCCACACTGGACTCTCCGAATTCCAGGATCTTTTCCGCGACAAGCTCCACGACGGCCCACTTGTGGTATCCGGTGAATATATCGATAAGTCGGCGCAGCTGTTTGGCATCCTCCAGCTGGTCGAAGTGATAGCCCATCAGCCCGATCAGATACATGGATGTGATCGACTCAGGATGTTCTCCGAGGTGACTCTTGCAGGCATCAAGCGTATCCTGGATCGCGTCCTCGGAAACCACGGTATTGAAGAGATCATCCAGTATCTTGAACTTGGAAATGCCTATATCCTTCGGGTCGATCCTGCCCCAAACCTCTTCCTTGAAAAGGGATTCGAGTTTTTCCATTATTTTTTGTTTAGCCATACCGCAACACCATCCTTCTGTTATTCGGAGCCAGTTCCCGGAAATTCATTCGGTTCGCACCCGGCAGACAGCTGCGGCGTATGAGAGGGCCGCTGCGAAGCTTACTCCCCATGCCTGCTTGATGATTGGTCGACGCTTATCAGGCCGTTTTTCGATGACGCGGCACGTCAGGAAGCGGCTCCGATATTGAATCTGCCGAATGGAAGCATCTGAAAATATTTTTTTACGCTTCCGTAATCAAGGCCGATTTTCTATATTTTGGAAAAGGAAAATACCCATCACTGCGCTCGATGGGTATTTTCCGTAAATGAAAAAGAAATGCGGTGAATGTATAAAAGAATCAGCTACTGCACTTTCTTTTCCCCACCCTTGGATTCGCCATCAAAAACTTTGTGCAGTTCACTACCGTCAAAATTCACCTCGTAGGTATCGGTTAAGACCTTCAGCTGATCGAAGAAGAAATATGTCGATTCCATCAATTCTTCCCGCGGAGCGTTCGGTACCGCTCTCACAACAAGCCTTGTTATCTTGGTTATCCTCGTCTGAGGAAATGATTCAAACTCCTGCGGCACGCTGACCGAGATGGCCACTTTCATCGGACGCCAGCCAACGAAATTGATCGACCCGAATTTCAGTATGTGCGTGGAGCCGCGGTAATCCTTGACCCACGCTTCCAGTGTGTAGGGATGCCCGCGACCGTGCACCCACACGGAAATTCCCTTTGCCTGGCCGGGGAGCTCAATACCCCGCTCCTGCTCATCCTTTCCGGTGCTCGGGTTAAAGGTGAATTTCGGTGTTTTATCCTTCCAGTCAACCTGGGGCGGCGCCAGCACGTGGATCTCATTGGTCCCCGGATAGCGGAACTGAAATTTAACGCCCAGGCATTTGTCTTTCTTCTTACCTTTTTCGGTAAGAGAAAACTCTTCCACATTCAGGTCATTGGGCCCGCCGGGAACAATCTTCATCTCCAGTATGTTCACCGGGTTTTTCATCTTCAGCTTCTGTTCGGTCTCCGCCTTGACGAACTTCCTCGGCACTGAATCTATCTTCCAGCCGTTATCGCCAAGGGCCGTGTTCTCAAAGTCCTCGATGACTATAGCCCTCAATTCCTTTTCGCTGATGTCGGCGGGCACGTTCGTTACGATCTTCGATTCCGCCGAAGGCCCCAAGAACCCCAGCAACACGGCGATGAGTGAACTCGATATAATGGCAACTACTCTTTTATTATATGCTCTCATTAAAATCCTCCCTTCTTAGCCTACCTCAATTTTACCAAGTATCCTTAATTGTTTCATCACCGGTAAATTCAGAAAGATCGGTAACGATTCTGAATTGATCAATATATGTGTAAAACGTACCGGGGATTTCATACAAATCGCATTCGATGAAAAACGAAACAAAGTGGAGATTTTTATCAAGCATGGCATAGCTTGAAGATTGGGGCAGCCATCCCGGGACGATCACCGACATCTCTTTCCACCCCCAGAAATCAAGGCGGCCAACTTTCAGTTTATGGAGCTGCCCTTTGTAGTCCCGAAGCTTTACCCAGAGCGTGTGTCTGAACTTCCTGCCAAGGGCCCAGAACTTGATCTCGCGGGCTTTTCCCCTTATGATATACTCATTGGGTGGATACGCTTCCACACGGTCGAATCCCCGATCGAGAAAATATGTTTTGATTCCCAGCACAAATTCATTTTTATGCGTAATGCCATTTTCATCGGTCATCTCGTTCTTGAATTCGCCAGGCTGCCCGTCCTCGTTCACCGCCTGTCCCTGTTCGTTTACCGGCCTGGGTTTGCCGGGGATTTTCCTGGTCTTGGTATCTCCCAGCGGACAGGTGGAAACGGCCCTCCAATCCTCACAGTCCTCGAAATCATTCATCCAGTCGACGACCAGCCCGTCCTGCTTCTGTTTCTGTTCTTTTTTGGGCTCTTCCTGGGCTTTTACATTTATAGTACCATTGCCGAAAAACAACATTATAATGCCCATCGCCATCGACAATATTATTAACCTGGTCATCCTTTTCATTGTGAACTCCTTTGAAAATGATAATTTCTATCGTGTGTAGATGACAAAGATAAGTACACCGATTTCTTTACTATGTTAAATATCGTCTTTTAATTATTTAATATTTAGTACAAAAATAAACAGCATTGATTAAACTACATGAGCACCCTCGGATCATCCTAGCATGAAAGAATTATACATTATAGAATAAATAACTATTAATTTATAAATAATATAAAATTTAGCGTTCTTGTCAAGAAATTAATATTCGATTATCAGGAAACTTGACCCGCGAGGAGAAAATCAACTACCGGAACGAGATATTCTTCACGACATAATACAAAACGATTTGTTATTGATTAATTTCACGCCGGCCATACTGTTAGTCCAATCACTATCTGCATCAAATAATAGGCCGATATGTATAACCAGAAAAAACCCGGATTGATACTACTAATAAAAATTATGTTCGTCATCGGTGGCATAGCTGTTGGCTTCGTCATCACCAGGATATTCATCGTCCCGTTCAACCTTCCGGACAACTCGATGGAACCCCTTCTGATGACAGGTGACACCATACTGTTCCTCAGGCATGTCGCCCCGAAGCAGGGGGATGTTGTTCTTATAGAAAGCCCTCTTGAACCCGGCCAGGTGCTCATCAAGAGGGTTGCGGCCTCCGAA
>Ga0154692_154_pt1 | contig 30727 bp, 23 predicted proteins | sample Rifle2008BG13ft_FD_116121 | JGI IMG/M metagenome (GOLD analysis project Ga0154692, IMG submission 116121) | Spirochaetes bacterium RBG_13_51_14
TGTCGATTACGGTGACGTTCTTGAATCGGGTCTCGATGCGCTTAACGATCTTTTTAAACAGCTCGCGATCAAACGTCGTCTGGGAAACAACGACATAGCTCTCCGCCGGCGGGATCACGTCGGTTTCGCCGACGTCCGATATGACCGATACGCCGCGAGAGGCGTAGCTCATCAAGCCGATGACCTCGGCGTGGTCCCGGTCCCCGGTGATGACGGTATAGTTACCCTGCGACGAATATTTTTTGATGATTGACTGGACTCTCGCCACCCGCGGGCAGGTCAGGTTGATCACCCGGGAGGCACACTTTTTCAGAAGCTGTTTTTCCTCAACGGGGATCCCGTGCGTCCTGATGGCAATGCGCTTTTTTGAGATCTCCTTCAGCGAATCGATGGTCTTCAAACCCCTGCTGCTAAGAACATCGATTGTCTGAGGGTTGTGTATAAGCGGGCCGTACAGGTACAGAGCTTCGTTGGAGGAGTTAATCTCATGGATGATTCGCAGAACGGCGTTCCTGACCCCCATGCAGAAGCCCGAATGTCGCGCAAGGATGATTTTCACGGGACCACCTGCCTACGGGACCGGGAGGATCTTGTCCATCGGATGTTCCGACCCGGCGGGGAGAGGGGGAGCGGCTGATTCCGTCTGCGGGAATTCGACGCGCGGCATCATGAGCGAGCCCCGCACGGGGATCACCAGCTGATTGCTGTCGTTCATGAATCGGGAAAGGAGGTCGCGATAATTCTCCAGCGCCGAAGAATTCGGATCGATGGTCAGCTTCAGGTCGAGGCGCGAGTTTATAATGCTTTTCGACATGGTGACGGAGCCGGTGATGGTGCCGTTCAGGTCCTTGCCGAAAATCCGTATATTTTTAATATTGATCTTCTGCCCGGATATGTCGGCATCGATTTTAATGGAGCTGATTTTTATCAGCGGGAGCGTGAGCGGAAGGCCTCCCATGCTGTCCGGCAGGTTGATAACGCCGGGTTTAAACGCGACATTCTCTATGATGACGTTGAAGTCGCCGCCCTGGGGTATCCCTGAAAGGGACTTGTAGTCGAGGAATATGTTACCGTTGAGATTGAACGTAAGCTGCGTGCCATCAGAGTTGTATTTTAATCCGACGAGCTGGGCGGTGCCCTTTATGTCTTTCAAGAAGAGGAGCCTGAGGAGCGAAATATCGATATCGGCGTTCCGTATGGTTATCTCGCTGCCGCTGCGGAGGACCATGTATATGTTGTTCATGGCGATGATATCGAAGAGATTGAAGTCGATCTCGGTCACGTAGATGGTCTTCACCAGGGTTTTCTCAAGGTTTTTCAGCTTGTTCCGGAGCAGCATGTCGTAGGGAAATGTCACAACGATAAAAAGACCGGTGAAAAGTACCGCGACTGCGAGGTAGGATTTGGCGTAGGGAAGCTTCAGGGCTTCCTTGGCCATGCCCCAGAGATGGGAAAAATTGAAGATCGATTTTATATTCGTCAGGATTAAATGTTTGAGATTGGTCAAATTCATCGGTTCCTCATACTGGTTACTGCGATGTAATGCTGTTGAATGTTATCGTGACGTCATAGGTATTGCGGCCCTTGATCGTCTGGTTGATGCGCAGGTAGCTGATTTGTATCATCATGCCGGAGTTTTCCATCCGGTAAATAAAGTTCAGTATCGAATTGATATCAATGCCTTCGAACCTCACATCGGCCGATATTTTCTTGTATTTTCCCTGCGTGATGGTGGGGCGGTCCCGGGTGTAGGTCTTGTTTTTGATGATATTCAGGCTTTGCGCGTTTTCTTCAATGAGCGAAGTGATGCCCCGGGTGTTGTTCAGCTGGGCGTTGTACTGGGAGATTTTCTGCCGGATGTCGCGGTACTGTTCGTAGAGCTTATCGAGGGTGTTCAGCTTCGCCATGTTTGATTCGTATTCGCTGTTGATGCTTTCCCGCAGGCTCAGGATCGGCGATATGATCAGGAAATAGACGAGCAAAACCCCGACCAGGAGGGCAAGGAGCTGCAGCAGTCGTTTTTCTCGTTTGTTCAGTTCAATCATGCGGTGTCACCTTACTCTTTCTTCGCGGGGGGCGTTATCTTGTGTTTGATGGTCATTGAAAACCGCACCTCGTCCTGACGCGAATATTTAATGTTCAGCGTGACGGAATCGAATTTTTTCGTTTTAATCAGGCTCTCTTTAAAGCTGTCAATGCTGGAACTCGAGCTGGCGATGCCTTCCAGCATCATTATGCTCTCGTTGTACACGAGGTTGTTCAGGACAAAATTGGCGTCCTGGGGGAAATAGGTCAGGATGTCTTTCATCACGTCAAGAAACGAGCCGGTATCCGGTATCAGCCTGGTTATGCCTTCAAGTTCCTTTTTTTCATTCTTGATCAGCTTTTTCGCGTCGCCGATGGGGTCGTTTGACACGCTCCTGGAATGGAAGTATCGACCGTACTGTTCAATCAGAATCTTGTCATACTGCATGTTGGATCTGGCCGTCAACACGGCGGTCAGGATGAAGTTGATGATAAGGATAATCACCGAGAGAGCGGCGAATCCGCCGGACAGGTAATATATTTTTTTCGATTCGCTGGCGATATCCGGTATGAATTCGCCTTTCAGGAAGTTGATCGATGAGCGCCGGCGGTTGAGGTAGGCCAGGACCGTTCCGAAAGCGATGGGAAACTGGGTCCGGATGTTCCGTTCCTGGTAGTCGTCCAGGAAGGGGAGTGCGTCAACCGGTATGTCGAGCTCCCGGGAAATGATCGACCCGAGGCCGGCGATGTTGGACCCGCCGCCTGATATCAGGGCGCGGTTGAAGGTTATCTCGCCGCACTCGACCTGCATTGCCTTCAGGGTGAGGATAATCTGCTCGATGAGCTCGTCAGTGGCTTCAAGCGCCGTGTTGAAAATATTCCGCAGCTGGTGACGGGTCAGACCGAGCGTTTTGTAGTGATCCCGTTGCGCGTTGTTATCGAAAGACATGAGATCCAGGTTCAAGTTGAGGAAGAGCCGCGCCGCTTCCGTTTGCTGTATTTTCAGGGAGCCGGCCATCGCCGCGATGATTTTGTTCGCGCCGACGGTGATGGAGCGGGTGTACAGCAGATGGTTGTTTTCAATTAAATTGACGATGGTTTTATTGTGGCCGATGTCGAGCTGAATCACGGCCTCGTTCTCTATTTTATTGAAATACCGATAACATTCGAACAGGGCGTTCGCTTCCATGCCCATTCTCAGCGGTTTGATGCCGACGGCGTTCAATATTTGTATAAAGCCGTTTATGCTTGCCTTGTGCGCGGCAGCCAGGAGGATCCTTCCCTCGTTTTCTTTGTTGCTCTTAAGCGATTGGAAGTCGAGTATGAGATCGTCAAGTTTGAAGGGGATATTCTCTTCGGCCTCGTAGGGTATCGCGTCGGCTATTTTCTCCACGTCGCTGAACGGAAACGAAATGGTGCGGATGATCTCCATCTCCATCGGCAGGTTGGTGATGACGCGGTAGCCGTTGAAATCTTCTTCTGCCAGGATTTTCTGGATGGTCTCCGCGACGGCTGCCGCGCGGTCGTCCCTGTCCAGGTCAGTATCTTCGTAATTGAAGGATTTGAGCTGGAAATCCCTGAATCCCGTTTTCACGGTAACCACTTTAACCGAAGAGGTCCCCACGTCGATAGCGGCTATATTCTCGAACACAAGCACCACTCCACAGAATTATTCTTCGCACCAGTAGTATATGTTCCTCATGTTGCGGTTGTATATCGCGGTAATCTTCACCTGGGTATCGCCGATGACGGCGGTGGAAATAATCTTGAAAATGTACGAATGCACGGTAAGCCGGTCGAGAATGGTCTGGTCGTTGATCAGATCCTTAATCTCGTCTACCGACTTGTATGGCTGCACCAGTCTCCGGTTAATGATCTCAGTCACAATATCAGGCGTCATTTTATCTGTCAACGCAGATAATACCCGGAACGAAGCGGTGTTGATGTTAATCTTGTTGAAGTCGCTGGTATAGTCCTGGCGGTCTCCATACACGGTGAAGTAATCCGACAGCTTCCTGCTTTTTTCCTTGCCGATGGCGGTCAGCTCCCTGTTCTTTTCGCCGGCCTCAATGTTCGGGACCGCTCCCCCGGCCAGTTCCCGGATTTTGTCCAGGTCGAGGCTGATATTACCCTTGTTATGCTCCACCAGATTCTGCTCGTTTTTTTCTGCTTCGAAGTTCCCGCCACCAAAACCGTAGTAGATTTCAGGCGTCATATCCTTGAGCATGAGCATTTCGTCGATGCTGTCCATGGCGTTATTCTGGGCCGTGTAAGACGGCGTCAGGGTCTGGTAATAATCCGGTCCTTCGGCTCCGTAGGGCATGCGTGAGTCGTCCACATCGACCCAGTCATGGATAATGTCTGCAAAATCGATGGGTAACCCCATGATCATGAAGAAATTCTGCGAGAATAAATAAAATTTGGTGCGCTCGGTGAACTCATTGGCCAGGACGCTCAGGTTTATTTTGGAATTCTCGTCGGATATCTGGAGTTTCAGGGAACCGTCGTCAAGCGGAATGGCCGGAAAGTCGATGGCCCATATGTCGTTATACGAATCGATATCCTTGTCCGTCGGCTTGCCGGTAAGCATTTCCGTGGTCACGCCCTTGAGGTCGGCGTACAGCACGAACTGCCCCAGCTGGACGCCCGATTTGGCCAGGTAGCTGGCCTTCAGCTGGTCTTTGAGCTTATTCCCGTATCCGATATTCGACTGTGCGATGACGATGAATTCTCCGGCGACTGATACCAGAAGCGTCGTGATGATCAGGACTATTATGAGGACATACCCTGTGGAAGAGCGGAGATAGACAAAGGAGCCCTTCTCCCGGAGGTCCCGCGCGCGCGCTGCATAGCGCCGAATAAATCTGTCCGTTATGCCCATGCTATCTGAATTCCCGTATGTTCAACAGTGTGGTAAACTCGAATGTCTCCTCTTGCCCCTGGTAGTTTTTCACTACCATCGTGGTTTTCACGGCGCGGGGGAAGGCGTTGTTCTGGCGCGAATCCCAGTTTTCTTCCCAGTCGTTCCCCCGGTGGAACTCGAACTTCAGGCTCGACACATTGGGCAGAAGAACGTTTTCAGATCCCCCGCCGAGCGGGTCATCGTCGTAATGATAGTCCTCCCGCTTGATCAAATTGTGGAGGCCCTGGGTGTTTTTATCTACTCGTAGATAGTATCCCACCTCTTTTACGTCACTCATGTGTACCGGCGTCTGGAGCGTTCCGGCGAAATTGTAATCGTTGTGGTTCACGGTTACGAAGTTCAGCCGGCTGTTCCCCTTTTCATCCTCGGACACGAAGCAGATGCTCTTATTGTATCTGTTGTAATAGGAATTCGACAGGTCCTGGTCGATTTTCGATACGGCCAGGTTCACGTTTTCATAGAATTCCGCGTGGCCGGTTGAGCGTTTTATGGAATCGAGTATCGAACGGTACGAGGCGTAGACCATGATCATGATGATCGAGGCGATTGCCATCGCGACCAGTATCTCGATCAGGGTGAACCCGGAGTCGTTCGAGATCCGGCCCGTATAAACGTGTCCGGAGAAGGCGGCCGGGGAATGTAGTACTGCTGTGGTCATTGCGTCTGATATATATATGACACTGTATATTCGCGCTCGCGGCCCCGCTCCTTCCAGTTGACGGTGATCTCGGTCCTGTTGGCCGATAGCGGTCCCAGGTCGATCATGGGATGCTCGAAGCGCTTGGTGACCCTGCTGACAGCGAAACCGGGATACTCTTTTACCGGCTCATCCTTCAGATCGGTGCCCCGCATGTTCCGGAGGATGAAGTCGTTCATCCGGCTTCTGGCGATCAGCATTGCCCGGGTGTAATTTTTCATGCCCGCGATAACGTAGATGCTCGATTGAACTCCTGAGATCACGCTCAGGAGCACTATAGACAGTATCGCCAGGGCGACCAGGATTTCCACCAGGACGAATCCTTTATTCTGCTTCATATCCGATATATCCTTCTATTACTTTCGGTTCCTTGATATGCTTGTCGATACGAATCGACCATTGCTGTTCTCCGTTCACCAGCACATGAATGATCACGTTGTCCGAATATCCATGCGGGTAGTAGGGTATCAGGACGTTGCCATTGGTGATTTTTTCACCTGATGGCTTGACGACCTCTTCGATCACGAAGGAATCGGAGAATTCCTTGAACTTCAGGGATTTCCGATCGCTCTCGACGAACTCGCCGTCCACGATATTCAGGACCGCAATGCCGTTTCTCCGGTTGAACACGTCCTTCTGGCCCTGTGAGCCTTCGGGGCCCATATTTCTCAGGTGTACCGTGAGATAATTGGTTCTGTTGTTGAGAAAGGAGTCGTCGAATGTCTTTGCCGCCATGCCGGTGAAAATGGCGAAGTTTTGCCGCTGAGTGCTGAACAGTTTGGTAAGCCGCGGGGTCGCGATCATGAATAAAATGGAGATGATGGCGATGACGACCACCAGCTCGATCAGGGTGAAACCGCCGCTATCATGCCAGATTTTTTTTTTACCGGCGCCGAAAACGGTATCCATGCTGAATTATTTATTTCTCCTCCCAGCTCTTGACATCGGCGTTGAAGCCTTCTCCGCCCTCTTTTCCATCGCCGCCGAAGCTCCAGATATCGAATTCCTCGGTATCGCTCTCGCCGGGGAACCGGTACTGATACGGATTCCCCCACGGATCAAGGGGCACCTTTTTCAAATATCCGTCTTTGACGAGCGCATCCAGCCCCTCATCCGTGGCCGGGTAGTTCCCCCGCGCGCTCATGTATTCCTGGAGGGGAAGATTGAAATTCTTTATCTGGAGTTTGGCAGCTTCCACCTTTGATTTTTTTAGGTATCTGGTCACATTCGGCACGATGATCACGGCGCTGAGCAGGGCGATAATGGTCACGACAATCATGATCTCGATCAGGGTGAAGCCCCTGTTTGTGCGGAGGCCGGAGATGATGCGATGAACCGTGCGTTTAAGTGAGTCGAGCAGTTTCATTATTTTCTCCTCGCTATAGATTTAAATATTTTCGTGCGATGAATATGTTCAGTCACCACGATCGCCGGCATACGGGAACACGCGTATCAGCTTGCGAGGTATCGATTTCCTCCATCCGTGTGCCCGGCGGCTTGTTTTTCAGGCCGATCGTCCGATTATATCATATGAGAACCACGAATACGCCTTTTTGTTACTCATTATAATGGCCGCTACTCAAGGAGAAGATTCATCTGCGTTATCGGCAGTATGACCGACATCACGATGAGCGCGATGATAACGCCCATGATGATGATGATAATGGGCTCGATCAGGCTTGTCAGGCTGGTAACCGTCAGGTCCAGCTCGGTCTCATACACGTTTCCTATATTCATGAGCATGGTGTCAAGGTTGTCGCTGGCCTCTCCGGCCGATATCATCCCCAGGACGAGCTTGGGCAGGAATTCTGATTTCTTGAGCGAGTTGGACACAGACGCGCCTTCCTTGATTTTCATGGCCGCTTCTTCGATTTTCTCTTCTACAATCACGTTGCCCACGATTTTTTTGACTATTTCGAAAGACTTTATCAGGTCAACCTTGTTGCTCAGCAGGATGCCCAGGTTCTGCGTGAACCGGTACACGATGAGGCGCCGGTACAGGTTGCCGGCAAGGGGGATCCTGAGTTTCAATTCATCGACTCTGCGCTTCCCCTGTGGCGTCTGGACATAGCGGCGGTAGAGATATATCAGCAGAATGACCAGGATGATGGGGACATACCAGAAATGAGACATGAAGTTGCTGATGCCGATGATGATGGTGGTGACCAGGGGCAGGTCCCGCTTCTGGTCCTCGAACATGCTCGCTATGGTGGGGATCACGCTCGTCATGAGAAACATCGTCACTGCCATGGCGAAGAGGAGCATGAAGGCGGGATAGTACAGAGCCGAACGGATCTTGCTGGTCAGGATGTTCTGCTTATCCTCAATGTCGGCCAGACGCGCGATGACCTGGTCAAGGGAGCCGAGGTTTTCACCCACGCGAACCATGCTGACATACATGTCCGGAAAGATAGCCCGGTGTACCGAGAGCGCGTTCGAGAATGACGAGCCCTGTTCTATTTTTTCCTTTACATCGGCGATGACGTTTCTGAAGTGTTTGTTGTCAATCTGCTCAACGATGTCGGTGATGGCCACCGGCAGAGGAAGTCCGGCTTTCAAAAGCGTCGCCAGCAGCCGCGAGAAGAGCCCCAGCTGTTTGGTGCTCAAGCGGAGGCTTACGATTGCGGCGATCTTCTCACCCAGGGTCTTCAAGGATGTTTTCGCGCCGGCGGTGTCCTTGGAAGTATTAATTTCGTGTCTATTGAGCTTGACGAGGTAAAGGCCCTGGCCGCGGATCTTTTGCCGGGCGCTTGTCTCGGAGGGCGCGTCAATAAAGTCCGATACGCTTTTCCCGTTCCTGTCCAGTGCCTGATATTGAAAAATCATGTGCGGTATCCCCCTACAAACGAATCATGTGCTTTGTCAGCAAACCCGGAGAACCTCCTCGACCGTGGTGATCCCCTGGACGGCTTTCTGGAGGCCGTCCTGCAGGAGGGTGGCCATGCCCTCATCCGCAATGGCGAATTCTTTGATAAGCGGTGATTCGCTGTGGCTCATGATCATCTTTCGGACGCCCGGGGTCAGCACGAGGAGCTCGAAAATGCCGAGCCTGCCGGAGTAGCCGGTGTTGAGACATTCGTCGCATCCCTTGCCGCGGTACAGCTTGCCGCCTTTCAGCTGCGACGGTTTGATTCCCAGTTCGGTCAGTATTTTCGGCGATGGCTTGTATGCCTCCTTGCAGGAGGAACAGATTTTTCTGATCAGGCGCTGCGCCAGGTAGGCATTGACCGATGAGGTGATCAAAAACGGCTCGATCCCCATGTCAATGAGCCGGGTTATGCCGCTGGCCGCGTCGTTGGTATGCAGGGTGGAAAAGACCCGGTGGCCGGTAAGAGCCGCCTGCACCGCGATCTCAGCCGTTTCAAGGTCGCGGATCTCGCCCACCATCACGATATCCGGATCCTGGCGCAGGATGGAGCGGAGGCCGTTGGCGAACGTAAGATTGATGCCCGGCTTCACCTGCATCTGCCCGATGCCGGGGATCTGGTATTCGATGGGGTCCTCAACGGTGAGAATGTTCACGTCGTCGCTCTTCAGCTTCTGGAGCACGCTGTACAGCGTGGTGGACTTGCCGCTTCCCGTCGGACCGGTTACCAGTACGATGCCGTAGGTCTTTTTAATGAGAACGTCGAATTCCTTCAGGGTATGTTCGTCAAACCCGATGGCGTTCAGGTCAAAGCTCATATCGGACTTGTTCAGAATCCGGAGGACGATCCGCTCCCCGAAATAGGTGGGGAATGTGGAGACCCGGATATCGATATCCTTGCCGGCTATCTTGAGCTGTATCCGGCCGTCCTGGGGGAGGCGGTTTTCGGCTATGTTGAGGTTCGCCATGATCTTGATCCGAGATATGATGGCGCCCTGGTATTTTTTCGGTGGAGTGTACATGTTATACAGGATGCCGTCGATCCTGAACCGTACGGTGAGCTCCTTCTCGTACGGCTCCACGTGAATATCGCTCGCTCGATCGGTAACGGCCTGTTTTATGAATGTGTTGACCAGACGGATGATGGGGGCCTCGTTGGCCATGTCCATGATGTCCTCGGTCTCGGATATCGAGGAGGTCAGTATCTCGAAATCCGATTCTTCCAGATCCTCGATGACGTCATCCGTTGATTCGTTTTTCAGCACATTGAAAAAGGTGTTGATGATGCGCTGGATCTCGCTTTCGGTCGTCAGCACCGCCTCGAAGTCAAACTGGGGGAAGAGCATTTTCAAATCGTCCAGGGGCTGGATGTTCAGCACGTCCACGATTCCAACCAGGATGGTGTTCCCCTTTTTTTTGAAGGGGATCATCCTGTTCTTTTTCATGAAATGGATTGGTATGCTGCTGAAGAGGTTGTCCGGATCGCTGAAATCGATATGCAGGAGAAAGTTGATATCGTACTGCTCGGCCAGACAGTTCATGATTTCCTCTTCGGTGGCCATTCCCTTTTTGATGAGGAACTGCCCCAGGCGGAGCGATGTGCCTTTCTGCGCCAGAAGCGCTTCCTGGAGCTCTTCTTGCGTGATGATCTTACGGTCTACCAGAAGTTTTCCTAGATATTTTGTCTTGATTTTTGCCATGGCTATTTTTTTCTCATTTTTTTCTGAGTGTCCATCTTCTGCTTGGTGATCGCGTCAAGTTTGCTCATCTTGGTCACGATGTGCGGCGTGATGAAAACCAGAAGGTTCGTCTTCTTGTAATTGACGGATTTATGTTTGAAGAACCAGCCGAGCAGGGGAATATCGCCCAGGATGGGGACCTTTGATTCCGTAATATCTCTTTTATTGCTGATGAGACCGCCGACGACGATTGTTTTCCCGTCATGAACGGTGACCTTCGTTTTAATGTCGCGCTTTCCCAGCTTCGGCGGCACCAGGGACCCGCCGGAGAGCTGCTGCGTCTCGCCGATGATGGAATTGACCTCCTGATACAGATCCAGGGTGATCCGCTGCATTTTCGTTATATGGGGCGTGATCTTCAGCTTTATGCCCACGGTCTTGTACTCATAGGTCTGGAAGGTGGTGTTCTGGTCGGTGATCCGGTTGTTGGTGGGCACGCCGATTTCCTCGCCCACGTTGAGTTCCGCCTCGCTGTTGTCAACCGTCAATATCTGGGGCGTTGACAGGATATTGAAGTTGCTGTCGGTCGCCGACGCGTTCAGGAGGGCGAATCCGAGAACGCTTATATCGGGCACGTATCCGAGCTGGAATCCGGTGTTAAAGGGAACGGCGAGTTTTTTGGCGGTATCGAATCCATCGGGAACTGTGAAGTTCGGTAAATTAGAGCTGTTGATGGACGATCCCCCGTAGATGTGAACGCCGGATTTGTTGCCCATCATCCAGTCTATGCCGAATCCCCAGCCGTTTTCAACATTCACTTCGACGATCATGGCCTCGATCAGCACCTGCTCGCGGACGATATCGAGCTCTTTTATTATACGGAGGATTTCATTGTATTCCTCCGGTTTCGCGGTAATGATAAGGGAGTTGGTTTCCTTGTTGGCTATGATAGACAGCTTCGCGGGCTTCTGCGCTGCCGCGCCCTGCTGGAGGTTAACCCGCCGTGACTTTTCCGACGGCTGGACCTTCTGCGGCACGGGCATCGGCGACGTGTCGATCTGCGCCGTTTCCGAAAAAGGGATTCGCGACAGGACGTTCGCCAGATCCTCGGCGTTGGCGTTCTCGAGGTGATAGACATGTATGGACCCCGCGGAAACGCCCTTCTTTTCTTCATCTGATGTGATTTTGGAATCGAGCGATTCTGCGATCTTTATGAGCCCGTTCACCTCAGATGTTATGCCGGTGATGATTATGATATTCAGCGACTGATAGACAACGATGTCGGAGGATTTTGATTTCAGCGATCGGAGCGTGTTCGCCACTTCGTTCGCGTCTGCGTTTTTCAGCTCAAGCAGATAGGTTATGGTCTTTTCATCGCTGATGGTTTTGCCGTCCACGATGATGGCCGCGTTTTTCTTGACGGCGTCCTCTATCGGGAGGATCTTGATGAGGTTCTCGGTTTCGATGATCGCGAGGCCCTTCACTTCAAGGATGGCCTTCATGACATTGTACGCCTCGCTCAGGGGAACCTTCCGGGCGGAGCTGATGGATATTTTCCCCTTGACCCGGTCGTCGATGATGATGTTCTTCCCCACGAGCTGTCCCATCATGTTGATGAACTCCGCTATTTCGACATCCTTGAAATTGAGCGCGAATTTTCTTTCTGCCGGGGGCTTTTTCGCCTTGGCCTTTTTTTGAGGGGCGGCGGCGACATGGGTGGGAGACGTTGCGTTATCAAGCGAGGTGAAATGCGGGAACGGAAACGCTGTTATGAGTGCCGCGGCCACTACTACTTTTTTGACGATTGAAAGGTTCATTATTATTACCTTAATTAGTCTGTTATGTTAAAATCATATCTGATATTTTTACCCTGTCGTTCCAGGTCGACGGTGACCTTCGGATCGTTTTTCATGGACTCCCACATGGACATTAATTTCTGGGTGCTGTCAAGGGACTGGCCGTTGATGCGCTTGACGATATCGCCGCTCCGCGCGCCTAACTTGAACAGGATGTTGAACGGCCGCACATTGATGAGTCGGTACCCGACGATCTGACCGTTGACCCGGTACGGACCGGCCTGAAGCCCGCGGAGGGCGTTGTCCATGTTGTTGAACACCTTCTGCCGGATTTCGGCCCTGCTGAGCGTCTGGGTAAACTGCTGCCCTCCCGCGTCCGATTGATCGCCGCCCTGGATCTGCTGGCCTGTCGGTTCCACGCTCTTTTTGGCGTACAGGTCGAGGGTTAACTTCTGGCCGCTCACCTCCAGGTATACGCGGGAATCGGCGATCCAGACCAGCTTGTTCCCGTACACGTCATTGGAGATTTCATTGTTTACCTTGAACAGGGCGAAAATTCCCGGGCTTTTCTCGCCGGTTTTCAAAATCATGGCCCGCTCGATGCTGGTGGGCCCGGTTATGGTGCCCAGCAGTGTCAGTTCGCTTATGGATCCGGCGCTGCTCTGCGTCTCATTCGCCAGGTCACTGGCGCTGGCCACTTTGAAGAATCCGGATTCGGTGATGACTTTATAATCATCAAAGCTTTTTCTTACGCTTGCCGTATTCATTTTTCGGGAGCTGGTCAGTGTTTTGGAATAGACGGGTGAAATATTATATTTCACGATCTGATTGATCGTGGAAGCCAGTATCAAGGAAAAGATCATTATGGAAATGATGTTCAGGGCGTGGTATTTGACATTCTGCATGAATTACGAAGCCTTATGATTTTTTCCCGACGTCGAGCTCATGGAATAAAATACTATATGATAGCATGGTGATTGCATTAAAATATATTTCCTGGATGATTCCTTCAGGGCACGTGTAATGTTATAACTGCTTACTTCTATCAAACTTGATGAAAATAGGCACCTTATGAGTGTGCTTATAAAATCAATATATATAAACAATTTTCGTCAAGTATATTACATTTTTGGTGCTTTTTTTGGAGGTTCGGGTATCTGCTGGTCTTTATTCGTCATAGAGAACGCTCTCACAGAAATTTTCTTTCTGATGATGAGTATAATAATAGCGGTGATAAATAAACCGAAAATGATAAATTTATATCTATTTAAATAAGGAATAATAGTATCATAATTGTTACCAAAAGTGTACCCCAGATAAAACAATATCAGGGAGGTACAGGTGAGGGCGCAGAGGTCTATAACCATGAATTTTAAGAGTCTCATCTCAATAATGCCGCAGGTCATGAATATGATGTTTCTCACCCCGAATGGGACGAATCGTCCGAAGAAGAGCGTTTTACCCCCATACCGTGAAAAATATTCCCGGGTTTTACTTAATTTCTGCTCTAACGTGGCCCGGTTGAGGATCCAGTAGCGTATAAAGAATTTATTGAACAATGCTCTGTTTATTCCATATTTACCGATATGATAGGCCATAATATCGCTCAAGTAGGCTCCCAGAAAGCACCCCGCAAATATAAGCGATGTGTTCTCCGGGACCAGGGTGGCGGCTATTGATGCTGATATGATGAATATGAGATCTTCTGAAACAGGAACATTCAAACCGGCGAGCATCAGAAGCCCGAAAGATATGAAGTGAGTATACTGCACCATGCTCATGAGAACTGATTTTGTGTCGATCATCTGTTTCCTGCTGCGGCTTATTTAACAATAAACGGCTTCGCCTTTATAGCCGTCATTCCTTTCTTGACCCATACTCTTACCTGCATGGCGCTTTCACCGTCCTCGTTTGCAATGGTGCCGATCTCCTCCAGGTGTCCTATGGAGTCGATTGAGAATTCATAGAATTCCTTGTGTTTGGAAAATGGGTCGGTCAGCAGGATTAATATTTTATCGTCTTCGGGGTGCCTCTGAGGTACCCCAATAAAAAACCGGTGGGTCTGGTTGAGGTCTGCTTCCTGGTATTTTTCGACGGCAAACTCCTTCTGCGATTTTTCGATCATTTTCTTGATATATCGATCGGCCATATGGTTCTTCTCTCCTCTGGTCAGTTGGCGGATTAGAGTCAATGCTCCATCGCGCATCATTTTTGATCAATTTGGCAAATTCACTTGACTCGGGCGTAATTAATACTGAAAATTGCCCCGTTGAAGACATGGTCGTTAACAGAACGTTGAATATCTAATAATAATGCAGCATGCCGGACAGTAAACAAAATAATTATGAAATTTAAAAAAAAATACGCTGCCGTGGCCCTGATTGTGGCGGTGGTATTAATAAACAGCATGGCGACTCTGAGGCTCCTCTTCAGCGTGGTCTATCCTGAACGGATGCTGAAGGAGGTCGTTTTAGAATATTTTAAAAATAATCTCGATAAGGCTGTAAAATTTGAAGATCTCTATATCGATTATACGGGTGATATTGTCATATATGATTTTAACGTTTCAATTACCAGCGATTTCAATGATAATATAAGTCTGATCAAGAGCAGGAAGACCGTTATAACCCTCGGATTTTTCCAGCTGTTCACGGGAAGCGCCACGGTGAAAGGGCTGGATTTTTATGATTCAGATATTACCTTCATAAAGAAATACGGCAGGAATCACCTTGAATGTCTGAAGCAGGTTCTCGATCCTGGCAAGTTCATCAAACGGACGCGTAGTTCCTACAATCATTTTTATATGGAATTACACCGGGCCAGAATATTTTACCGGGAATCGCTCCGGGACAGGCAGATAACGCTGGAGCTCAACAGAGTGAACGCGGAACTGGATATTGATCCCCATGCGGTTTCCTATACCGCCAGCGGTTACATCAGGCCGTATCAGACCGCGATAATCAGCAAGGGCTATTTTGACTGCCACGGTGCTGTGGATGTCGATTCCGGTGATTCTTACCGCCATCGCATTAAAGTGGACAACTTTGATTGTAGCTATGTCAACGAGCATATTCGGGAAAACAAGATCGCTGATATCGCCCTCAGCGGCGGCATGTCAATCGATGCGGAGATTGTGAAAAATAAGGATGTGCTCTGGATCAAAGGAGAAGCGGAAACCAACAGCCTGACTGTGGTTGCCGCAACGAAAACCTACAATCTCCTTTCAAACGAGAACCTGAACCTCGATATGGACCTGGTAATGAAGCCAAAGCTTAACAGCTGCTTTGTGCGCTCCCTCCATTTCTACGACGATGTGTTTTCACTGGAGGCTTCCGGATCCGCCGTGCGGAATGACAAAAATGACGCGATCAAACTGCGTTTCAAGACCAATTCGATTGACCTCGGCGATCTAGCTCAGAATCTGACCCCCTGTCCCGATATCGAGTATGCGGGCACGCTCCAGGGTGAAGGTACGGTCATCATCGATTTTAAAAACAACACGGCTGCGGGGACGCGGATGAACTTCGCCCTGGACGATTTTACCCTGTCGAAAAACGAAAGGGGAACGCTTGCGACATTGATCGGCGAGTCCAGCATGCGGGTGAAGCTGACCGACGTTTCTCTCGACGTCTCTATGAACGCGACCCCGCTGAATTCGGATCTTGTTGTCAGCAGCCGCACCGCAATTGTGAACTGGATCCCCTTCAAGTCTGATACCCGGTTGGACATCAGATCGAAGAAAATGAATCTTGAGAACATACGGAAAACCGCCATATTCCTGATTGATACGGCATACGCGAAGGCGTATGAGAACAAGCGGGTCGGCGAAGAGAGCGCGCCCTATCTTCAGAGCCCCCTGGGGAAATTCATGAATAACAATACCGCCGCGCTTAAAATCAGCTGCGATACCCTGTTTTACGGAAAAAAGGCCGCATGGCATGATATTGTTCTCGACGCGCAGCTGAACCGGGGATGTATAATGATAAGCGAATTCAAGGCTCTCGGTTACGACGCACAGTATATGCTTGCGCTGCAGGGGTATTTCGCCGGCGATCAACCATATATCAAACTGGATGGGAACGTCCAGAATTTTGATTGTGCCGGTTTTTACTCCGACAGCGGGTTCGGCGGCGTACTGTCGGGAAGGGCGCGGTGCGATTTCGGTTATGAAGTTTCAGCCGCACGTTTGAGTGATATCCTCGACAACTCCCGGGGGCGTTTGAATATATATATCGCCGGGGGAGAAATGAGAAATACGAGATTTCAGCAGAGCATAATGAAATTTTTACGCAAGAACGGTTATGAGGCTGATTCAATCGGCTCGATTAATTTCGAGGATATCACGATCTCGCTCTCCCAGCAGGGCGAAAATTTCTGGTTCAGCAATTCAGGGATACGGGGGGACACGGTTTTTTTCAACGGGGTAGCTGATTATATGTATGAAGGCGGGATAAACAGCATTATCGGCGTAACGATTCGGAAGGAGGGGGCGGCCGTAACCGTTCCCCTGCGGCTGTACGGCCGGATGCTCGCTCCCTGCATAGATATCTATAACAAAAAAGATTCGCAGAAATTATGTTTTTGACCTCACTGTTTCATGTCGATCAGCTCGTAAATCATCACCGGTTGCTCCTTTCCCTTGACCCTGATGAGGCCGAGTTCCCGGGCGATCACCCGGTCCTTGACCTTGTCATAGGTTGATTCGCTGATTATGATGGCCGTGCCGAAAATTTTATTGGTTCCCTCGAGACGCGCCCCCAGGTTGACGTCGTCCCCGATCAGCGTGTAATTCATCCGTGATGAGGAGCCCACGTTTCCGACGATCATGTCCCCCGTGTTAATGCCGACGCCGATTCTCAAAATTGTCTTCCCCTCCTGCCGCCACGCGCGGTTCAAATCGTCAAGCTTCGCGATCATTTCCACTGCGGCAGTGCAGGCGAGAAGAGCATGGTTCTCCTGCGGAATCGGCGCCCCCCAGAAGGCCATGATCTCATCGCCTACGTACTTGTCCAGGGTCCCGTCGTATTTTATGACGATATCGGTCATAACCTGGAGGTAGTAGTTGAGATGGTCCATCAGCCGTTGCGGCAGCATTTTTTCCGACAGGGTTGTAAAGTCGCGGATATCGGAGAAGAGAACGGTGATTAATTTTTTTTCACCCCCCAGCTTGAGCATTTCCGGACTTTTCAAGAGTTCGTCCACGACCGACTTGGAAACGAATTTGGAGAAGGTCTGCCTGATGTAGCGTTTTTCGCGCTGTTCGGTAACGACCCGGTAGGTGATGATCAGGGTAAAGGTAACGCCGACCTGGATCACCGGGGTCGCCATGGCGGCGATGTATCCGTACGAATTGAAGAGGAAATATGAGCCGGTCAGGTACAGGCCGGCGAACATTCCGGTGAACACCAGAGACGCGATGATCGACAGTCGGGGCATGAGGAGCCCGATAACGACCGCGATTATGAGCATGATGAGGATGTTTTGAAGGTTGGTGAGCTTGTGCAAAAAATTCTGGTTCAAAATGGTGTTGATCGCATTCGCGTGGTGATCGACCCCAAATGTGGCGCCGTAGGGTGACTGGTGCTGGTCGGTCGCGATACCCGTTACGGCGTATGCAGCTACCAGAACGATTTTGCCGAGGAGAGATTTGTTGTTCTCCTTCAGCATGTCACCGTCGCGGCAGAAGTAGCTGAAGGGGTAATGATCGAAGCTTCCGAATCCACCGATAAAGTTGATGTCCATGAAGCCGCGGTCATCAATGGGAATCACTATCTCTCTTTTATTATTGGGCTTTGCCATTTTGTCCCCGGGAAGATTCTTAAGCTTGATATGCGTGCCCCACGAAATCTCAATATCGTTTTTCCCGATGCCATAATAGTGCATGACGACCATGAGGTCAATGCTGGGATAATACCACCCGTTCAATTTGATGAGGAGGGGCATGGTGCGGTTGACGTTGTCCTTATCGATGAATATATTGGCCAGGCCGATTCCTCTGGCGGCGGCGGCCAGCAGGGGAGTAGGCGGCACCGCTTCGTATACGAACTGCTCGGATGTATCATGAGGATCGAGCGGGAACCGGAATTGGTTCAGGATCTTCAGCCGCTGTCCCTGGTCGGCATAATCCCTGTCGATATATTTGGTCTCAAAAGGGTAATCGAGAAACACGTTTCCGGACCCGCGTATCGCATCCGCAAGCTTGTCCTCACCCTTTTTATGGTCGAGAAACATGATATCATAGAGTATCGCCTGCGGTTTTCCCGAGCCAACATACCGGATGAATGTGGCGTGGATATCCCAGGGGAAGGGCCACTGGATCCCCCGGTCGGAAAAATATCGGATGGTCCGCTCGTCTATGCCAAAAATGATTATATCTTTACGCGCCCGTTTGTTCGGAAGCCTCAATTCAGCGCCGTTCTGGATATCCTTCGACTTTTCATCCGGATCCCTCGCATAGAAGAGGTAATCGATCGCGCTGAGTTCCATGCGTACGAATATTGGCGAGATAAATAGAAGCGAAATGACTACAAGGGTTGCGATTGCGATCAGAAGGCCGATAAAATGATTTTTTTCGAAGCTGATTGACGCCATAATTACCTCGACGCTCCATTAAGAGTTTATTTTTAAAGTACTTCCGTGTACTTTTTCAACGGTCGTGGTGCAATTATCGCATCGATAAGTCATTATTTTCAAGTTTTTTATTGCAGCGCTGTAAAATTTTGCCCGTGATGTTATCGAATGGGCGGGAATCCGCCGAATGCTCGATCTGCGATACTCTCTGCCGGTCCGATGCCGTGGCCTATTCTCCGGAGTAATTATAGTTGACAAATTATCCCATTGTTACTTTTTTTAATTTCTCCTGTACTCGATCGTATTATGGCATTGACGAGGCACGCTCCGTGAACCTGAAACATGAAATATCCCGACTGCTATCCCGTGCCATTGAAGCGGCTATCCGGGACGGCATTTTCCAGGAAGACCTTTCCGGCATAGACACGAAGGTGGAATATCCGCGGGAACAAAAATTCGGTGATTATGCCGTGCCCTTCGCCCTTGAAGCTGCCAAAGTGCTCCGCAAATCGCCCATGGAGATCGGGAACAGCCTGGCCGCGTACCTGGAGGCCGATCCTAAAATCGGGAAGGTGGAGGTGGTGAAGCCGGGTTTCGTCAATCTGTTTGTTTCCACGAATTTTCTCTGCGAAAATGTAAAGGACATCATCAGCAGTGGAGACGGGTTCGGGATGGCCGTGAAGGACAGTCCCCGGCGGGTGAACCTGGAATTCGTATCCGCCAATCCGACGGGGCCGCTCAACATCGTATCCGCGCGAGCGGCGGCAGTCGGCGACACTATCGCGAACCTCCTCGAGTTCACCGGCGATAGCGTGGATCAGGAGTTTTACGTTAACGACTACGGCAACCAGGTCAGCCTGCTCGGCAGGTCGGTTCTGGCGCGCATGAGGGAGCTGCGCGGCGGGAAGGCCGATTTTCCCGAAGACGGGTATCACGGCGAATACATCAAGGATATCGCCGCCCTGGTTTCCGAAAAGCATGGCGATGAAATAAACAAAATAATCGATGATGAAGACAGACTGATCGATTTTCTCGCCCGGAAGGCAATCGAGTACAACCTTGCGGGCCAGAAGAAGGACCTTGAAGAATTCAATGTGTTCTTCAAGACCTGGTTCAGCGAGCGGACGCTGCACGAGACGGGCGCGGTGATGAAAGCGCTGGACCTGCTTGCATCCGCGAACGGGGTCTATTCGTCCGAGGGTAAGATATTTTTCAAGTCCACTGAATTCAGTGACGACAAGGACCGCGTCCTGGTGCGAGACGACGGAAGGCCCACCTATTTCCTCGCCGATATCGCATATCATAACGACAAAATAAGACGAAATTACGATCTCCTCATCGACATCTGGGGCCCCGACCACCACGGCCATATTAACCGCCTGGCGGGGGCGATGAAAGCGCTCGGATACGACGAGAAACATCTTATCATACTCGTCGCCCAGCAGGTAAATCTGATGATGGACGGGGAAACTGTGAAAATGTCAAAGCGCCTGGGGCAGTTCTCAACAATGCGGGACCTCATTGACGAGATCGGGGTCGACGTGGCCCGTTATTTCTTCGTCATGCGGTCGCTTGAGAGCCACCTGGATTTCGATCTCGCACTGGCGAAGAAGGAGAGTTCGGAGAATCCCGTGTTTTATCTCCAATATGCCCATGCGCGCATATGCTCACTTTTCGGCGAAGCGCGCAAGCGGGGCGTACGGTATGATCCCGGGCGGGCGTCGACCGGGTATTTCGAGAATGAAGAATCAATCACACTGATGAAGCACCTGGCCAGATTTCCCGAGGAGGTGTCCGACGCTGCGGAAAAATTCGAGCCGCACCGGATAGCCACCTACCTCATGAGGCTGGCGCAGGCCTTCCACCGCTTCTACACCGAGCATCGGATACTGACCGATGACGGCGAGAGGACTGTCGCGTACCTGACTCTTTCCGACGCGGTTCGGGTGGTGATGGCCAACGGACTGCGTCTTCTGGGCGTTTCCGCTCCGGAGAAGATGTGACCGGAGCCGCTGGAATGATGAGCCGATCCGCATTTTCAGGAGAATAAAGCCATGAAAAGCATCACGGTTCTTTCAACCGGGAACGAGCTTCTTTCCGGTGCAACTGCTGACACCAACAGCGGCTCGATCAGCCGCGCGCTCTTCCCCCTGGAGATATCAACGCGCATGATCCTTGTCGTGGGTGACGATATGGATGATATGGAGCGGGCGCTGCGTTATGGGATCGACACCTCGGACGTGCTCATTGTCACCGGCGGTCTGGGCCCCACCGACGACGACAACACCATAGCCGCTCTCCAGAAAATATTCGGTTTTTCGATAAGGACTGACGGGGAATCGCGCGATCGAATGGAAAAATTTTTCAATACGTTGGGAATGTCCCTCTCGGCGGCCGATATTAAGATGGTGGAGGTCCCCGCCGGAGTCAGGGTCATACCGAACGGGACAGGCCTCGCTCCCGGGTTTATAATCCAAAATGATAAAAATATTATCATCGCCCTGCCGGGGGTTCCCGCTGAAATGAATGAGATGATGGAGCTGAGCGTGATTCCATTTTTAACAGATGAATACGGTATCCAGCTACGCCGGAACATCGCCTTCAGGGTGATCGGCATGAAAGAATCCGAAATAAACAGCGCGGTCGCATCAATGGAAATCCCGCATGACCGGCTGGCGTGGGGCATCACGGCGCGGGACGGTATCGCGACCGTCACGTTCTCGGAAAAACAGACACGGGCGGCGGATCTTGACAGCATCGTCAGCCAGGGGCGTAAGTTATTCGGCGAACGGTTTCTGGAACCGGCCTACGGGCGGCCGGAGGAGGAGGCCGTTGTACTGCTCAGAGAGAAGCGTAAATCGGTTTCTTTCGCGGAATCGTGCACCGGAGGGCTGGTATCAAAAAGAATTACCGATATTCCGGGCTCATCGGATGTGTTCGTCGGCGGCGTGGTAGCCTACAGCGACGAGGTGAAAGTTCGCCTTCTGGGCGTTTCCAAAGAAACCCTGACGCGCCATGGAGCAGTTTCTGAGGAAACGGCGGCCGAAATGGCGGCCGGGGTGCGCGGAGTCCTGGCTGCTGATATCGGCATATCGATAACCGGAATAGCCGGTCCCGGCGGCGGGTCAGATGCCAAACCGATCGGCACGGTCTGTTTCGGTTCCGCCGATGCGACAGGCGTAAAAACCTTTTCCAGGAGTATCAGCGGCAACAGGGACCGGGTTCGCACCATCGCGTCCCTTATCGCGATTGAGTATTTGAGAACCGTGATGAGATAACAAAATGGAAGAATAATTGTCTCATTAATTGAGTCAGACGATTTTAATTCAAGACCTCCCTCCCCCTCGACGGGGGAGGGACAGGGTGGGGGGAACTTTTTAGACAGTTTCTTAAGCGAATTTTTTCATAGATAGACTTATAGAGAGGCGACTTTAGCCCTAGTGTGAACTCCTTTCATTGAGCCGGGGTATAGATACTCAGGAGATTGTATGGTGATCCGCTGCAAAAAATACATTCCGGTCGCAGTCATCTGCATGATGTCTTTCTTGCATTCCTACGCGGGAAATGATGTGCGCTCCCTGTTCGACCAGGGGATGGAGGCTTTTAAAACCGGAAACTACGGGTCCGCCGAATTATTGCTGAGGAAGATCGTGGATTCCCGGGATGGAGAATACATCGACCGGGCCTGGTTTTATCTGGCGCGCTCCATATTCCATAAAAAGAAATTCGAATCGGCGCTGTTTGAATTCAAGAGCTTCCTCAACAAATGCAGGACCGATTCTCTCGCCACCGAGTCCCGGTACTGGATGGGGGAATGCTATTTCAATCTGTCCGACTATTCCAACGCGATCGAGGAATTCCGGAGATATATTTCGCGGAGCAAGGACGGCGAACTGGTCTCCGCCGCTCATGACAGGATCGGCGCGTTGTATCTCTCGGAGAAACGGTATGACGAGGCGGTCTTGGAGTGGGAGGCGGCCATTTCTGCGGGCGGCAATACCCATGATAACACCCTGCGGCAGTACCGTATCGGCGACGCGCTTTTCCGAAACGCCAAATATGATGAGGCGATCCAGAAGCTGGTCCCGCTGATGACGGCCCAGACTGATATACGGACCGGCGCACTGGCGGAGCTCATCCTCGGCAGGATCTACCAGGAACAGGACAATCATCAGAAGGCGCTCCAGATGTTCAACGCCATACCGGGCAATCTCCTGAAAGAAGATGACTTCCGGGACGCCCAGTATTTCAAGGCAAAATCGTATGCGAGACTGGGCAATATCGTTCAGGCGAAATACCTGCTCGATGCGTTTCTGGCCGCCGGGAAAAATTCCGAATGGTATTACAACGGCCTGTACAACTATGGCGAGATACTGCTGAAGGGGGAGGGACGGGATGAAGGACTGAAAATCCTCGAACGGGTAAGATCCGAAGCTGACAGCGCGCTTCGGCTGAACGCTTCGGTTCTGCTGGGGCAATTCTATGCGGAACGCAGTCCTGAAAAGGCGATTCCCTACCTCGAGGAATCAGTCGCCTCAGTCAGGCCGGAGGAAAGAAACAGGATTCTGGTGCTGCTCGGCAGAACTCATTTTCTTGCGAAGAAATACGACAAGGCCGTGGAGGTTTACAGCCTGTATCTGAAGGAAAATCCCCTTGCGACAGGAATCGACGAGGTGGAATTCATGCGCGCGCGCGCGTATCTTGAAATGGGAGAAATTCAGCGCGCGATTGATATTTTCGACAGCATCAAAAAGGAAAATCCGTTTTCAAAATTCAACTCCGAATCGAATTATTACCTTGCATTGATCCACTACAAGAAAGGCGACACCGCCGCGGCGATCGGCATGCTGAGGGAATACCTGACCCATAAGAACGCCGAAAATGCATATGATGCGAACCTGCTCCTTCTGCAGGTATATCTCAGCCGGAATGATCTGGATAACGCGGGTAAAATCGCGGACGTGCTGATACGAAACCACATAAAGGATAAGAATGTGGAAACGGCGCTGTACGAATATGCGACCGCTCTCATGAGAAAGGGCCTTGATGCACGGAGATATATAAATATTATATTAAACCGGTTCCCCGGCTCTGAAACAGCGGCCGAACTCTGTTTCACGCTCGGAAATGAGAACTTTAACCGGAAGAAGTATGAGTATGCGCTTGAGTATTACAATAAATATCTGATAAGCCCCTATACCGTCAACCGGGGCAGTGCCTTTTATAAAAAGATACTGACGCTGTACAACCTGAGGTGGTACGATGATGTGATTACCCTGGCGACGAAGGGCGATGTACCGCCCATGGATGAATCGCAGATTGAGGAAATCTCTCTCCTGCTTGCCCGGTCGTATTACAGTCAGAAAAAACTCAAGGAAGCGTATCTGACGCTGGATATCAAGAGGATCGGTGATTATCCGAAAGACGATATACTCATGTATATACGATCCGCCCTGAGCGTCGGCGATTATCGATCGGCCATGGAGGCGAATGAATTTCTGGAAAACGACAAACAAGTTTTCGCCGAATCTTTATACCTCATCGGGGAATTTATACTCAGGAGCGAAAATCCCGAGGAAGCGGAGCTGTATTTTTCGAAAATAATCAACGAGTGCCCGGGAACCTCTTTTGTCAACCGGGCGAAGCTATCGCTGAGTGAAATGCATATCATGAATAAAAAGTACCAGGATGCCGTGAATTTACTCGGGGAGGTCACCGACGACGCCGGTAATGATCTTCGGAACCGGAAGAATTCGCTGCTGATACAGTGCTTCTTCGAAATGGGCATGGCGGACAAGGCGGTATCCAGCACAGAGGATCACCTCTCGGAGCTCCTTTCCAGCGAGCATGGAGAATCGGTCATGAAGCATATGCTGGAATACTATCACAAAAAAAATGATTTGCAGCAGTTCGAGCGGTATGCACAATATCTGGGAAAGTACACCGGCAATGAGCCCCTCATCTACCATCTGTCGGGCACGATCTATTTGCAATCAGGAAATTTTTACAAGTCATATAACTATTTTTATGCCCTGTCCAGAATGAAAAGCCGGTATACCGACGAGGCCCTGTATTATCTGGGTGTCTACAGCCTTCAGGTTGCCAGGAATTTATCCAACGCGATAACATATTTCAGCCAGCTTCTGGCGCTCGAGGAGGGCAATGCCGCCATGAAGCTGAAGGCCCAGATAGAGCTGGCGATAATATACCGAGAGATGAATAATAACGACAAGGCGTGGAATTGCCTGCAACAGGTTTTATCGGCCACGCAGCGGGGGTTGTACTATATACAGGCCGGCAACCTGCATGAGGAGTTCGGGTACGGCAGCCATGGGGGGGGAAGACGGTGATTCCATCTGCTGGAGGTGTAAGCATGGGGATGAAAAAAAAGATACTGATCATCAACGGTCCGAATCTCAATCTGCTCGGAACGCGGGAACAGGACATATACGGGACCAGAACCCTCGATGACATGAAAGAGCTTCTGCTGAGAGGCGCTCAAACCATAGCTGTTGACCTTGATTTTTTCCAGTCTAATATCGAGGGGGATATCATCAATTATCTTCATCGGAACCGGGACGCCGACGGCATCGTCATCAACCCGGCGGCCTTCACGCATACTTCGGTTGCGATTCGCGACGCGATTGCGGCCATACAGGTGCCCGCCGTTGAGGTACACATTTCCAACATACACGCGCGGGAGGAGTTCAGGCGCGTATCGTTCATCGCGCCGGTCTGTATCGGCCAGATATCGGGCTTCGGGATCCATTCATATCAGCTTGGTCTTGAAGGGCTTATCAGTTATTTAGACAGCAATGCCTGAATTCGGGTCTATGGATGTCGCATTGAATCTTTTTTTCTTGTTTCAATCTCGTGGCGCTGGAGCGCTGTGCATATGATTGAATCAAGGTCGCTCGGTTTGATTGGCTTAATGAGATAGCCATAATGCTTTATCCTGTCGGCTCGTTTTATCGTGGACGAGTCCGCATTGGCGGTCAGAAAAATTACCGGTATATCATTCTGTTTTATGATCAGATCGCTGGCCTCGATGCCGTCCATATCATCCGAGAGGAAAATGTCCATGATGATCAGGTCCGGTTTGATTTCCTTGGCTTTCAGGACAGCCTCCTCGCCGGACGCAATGGTCGCAGATACCCGATAACCCACCTTCTCCAGCATCCGCTGAATATCCAGTGCGGTGATCAGTTCATCCTCCACGAGCATGATGCGGTCTTTCATGTCGACTATGAATACTCCTGGGATAAATATATCAATCACAGTCAGATATTACAAGCCCTGGAACGCGATAAATAATGACGGAGGCGAACGGTGCATATAATAGATTTGTTGTAATTAAATTAAAATCGGCGTCCGCCCCCTCCGCCCGCGGCAGTAGAAAAAATTCAATTATTATATTAATTTTGAAACAGGTATGATATTCTAATTATACCGGCTGATGAAGCAACAATTTTTTTTGATGATGAAATATTTGAGGGGATTAATTTCAGTCTGATCAGACGGATTATTTGTTGCACCTTCAGGCCGCTCGATTCGGGAGGAATGCTCACTCCACCGTGACGCTCTTGGCCAGGTTGCGCGGCTGGTCCACATCGCACCCCCGCAGAACGGCGATATGGTACGCGAGGAGCTGAAGCGGTATAACCGTGAGGAGCGGTGTGAAAATCTTCTTCACCTCGGGCACGTAGATGATGTGTTCCGAATATCGTTTTATCGCTGTATCGCCTGCGGTGGCGATAACGATGATCCTGCCGCCCCGCGCCTTGACCTCTTCCATGTTGCTGATGATCTTGTCGTAGATGATGTCCTTGGGCGCGATAAAGACCACGGGCATGTTTTCGTCGATGAGGGCGATGGGGCCGTGCTTCATTTCCGCGGCCGGATATCCCTCAGCATGAATGTAGGAGATCTCTTTGAGCTTGAGCGCGCCCTCCAGCGCGACGGGAAAGTTAACCCCGCGTCCGAGATAGAGGAAGTTCTTTTTGTCCTTGTATATATCGGCGATCCCGCGGATATAATCGTCTGACCGAAGGAGCTGATTCACCTGGTCCGGTATCTCATGAAGCTGTTCAATGCAGACGCGGGCCTCGTCCGCGTTCATGTCCCTTCGCCGCGCGAGCATGAGCGTGATAAGGATGAGCACCGTCACCTGCGAGGTGAAGGCTTTGGTGGATGCCACGCCGATCTCGGGACCGGCGTGGATGTAGATACCGCCGTCGCTTTCGCGGGCGATGGTGCTGCCAACCACGTTGGTGATACCGAGAACCTTCACGCCCTTGGACCTTGCCTCGCGGAGGGCCGACAGGGTGTCCGCGGTTTCGCCTGACTGGCTGATGACGAAAACCAGATCGCCCTTTTTGAGGATGGGCTTGCGGTAGCGGAATTCTGATGCGTATTCAACTTCGACCGGAATGCGGGCGTATTCTTCAATAAGGTATTCGCCGATGAGGCCCGCGTGCCAGGAGGTGCCGCAGGCGATGATGATGACGCGCTGGATGCCGTTGAGCTCCTCTTCGGAGAGCCGCAGGCCGTCGAGCCTGATGGTGCCGGTATCGCGCACGGCCCGGCCCCGGAATGCGTTTCGTATCGTTTCAGGCTGCTCAAAGATCTCCTTCAGCATAAAGTGATCGTATCCCATCTTTTCTATGGATTTGATGTCCCAATCGATATCCTCGATCCTTTTTTCGATTTTTTTGAGATTCAAATCGTAGATCTTGAAGCTGTTCCCGGTGACATCCAGGATTTCTCCGTCTTCCAGGTATATGACCTTGTTGGTGTGTTCGACGATGGCGCTGGCATCCGAGGCGATTATCATCTCATTGTCTCCCGCGCCAAGGATGAGCGGGCTCCCGTTCCGTGCGGCGATGACGCGGCCCGGTTCGCGTTTAGACACGACGCACATGCCATACGTTCCTTCAAGCTTAGACACGGCCTTCATGACCGCGTCGAGAAGATCATTGTTTTTTCCGTAGTAGTATTCTATGAGATGGGCGATGACCTCAGTATCGGTCTCGCTTTTCAGCACATGTCCCTTATGGATGAGCATCTGCTTGATGACCGCGAAATTCTCAATGATGCCGTTGTGCACCACCGCAATTTCATCATTGCAGTCGGTATGGGGATGGGCGTTGCAGTCGGAGGGCACGCCATGGGTCGCCCAGCGGGTGTGGCCGATACCGGTGTGATAGCGGCGGATATCCCCGTGGCCGCCGTTTTCAAGGGAATCTTCCAGAACCGATATTTTACCGTTCTTTTTATGGATGAAGATGTCATCCCCCACCAGCGCGATGCCGGCCGAATCATAGCCGCGGTATTCCAGCCGCTTCAGACCATTGATGATAATGCCAATTGCTTCTCTTTCGCCCACGTATCCGACGATGCCGCACATTGAGAGGACCTCCGTCTCCTGTTGGTACTCGATGCTATTATGGAATAGGCGTCGGGCAAAAGCGATAAATAGTCAAGATATAAAACGTCATATAATGTTACGATCGGGTGTAATTTCAGATTATGTCATGTTAACGTGCATTAATAGTCTTTGAGAGTTGCAATTAATAGCGCCGTTTACCGATAATATTAATCGGGATAAATTTTTTTGTCAGATGCTTAATATTTATATATATATTAGATCTGTTGCTAAACTATTCATAATTATTCATTTTTGCGGTGTTGTCTAAAAAGTAAGTTGGGATACAACATTCCCCTCCCTTGATGGGAGGGGAGAGGGGAGGGTGATTCTAACAATTGATGCATTCAGCAGTTCATCACCCCCACCTAACCTCCCCCATCAAGGGGGAGGGATTACTGATGAATATTCGTATTTATTAGACAGCCCCGTAAAAATCATTGATTATTGAGTTTTACAATAAGCCTGTTGATTATCGTGCAATCCAATGAATAGTATACTGACACGTACCAGACGACGGCTGATACTTGAACGGTTTTCTGCCAGCGGTCCCGGCCGCATGCGCGGAGAACTGTCCGCCGGAAAGCTGGATCGACTGTGGCAGGATGATGTATCAACGGTTTTCGTCATATCCTCTGAGGTCGTGGATGCGGACGCCTATCTGAACCTCGTCAAAAGATACGAGTCCGAGGGCTTCAGGGTGCGGAACATTCACATTGAGCGCCTTGATGACACCGCCATCCCGAACATGAAGAAAATCGTTGAGGAGATCGGAGAAACGTTCAAGCGGGAGAGCTGCCTCATCCTATCGTACGGCCGGAGCCTGGCGCCGCTCGCGGTCGCTTGCTACTACGTCGCCGAAGGATCCTCGCCGTCGAAAGCAATCAGCCGCGTGAGAAAAATGGACAGCGGGTTTGTTACCAAGACCGATGAAGTGGCTTTCATATATAAGTTCAAGAGATTCCTCAATATCCTCAGCGGCGATAACGATGATGACTATATATTTCAGCCAGTTCGCTCTGATGAGGACGGGGTGTATGCGGATGAAGAGCTACCCCGGTATGTCAAACTGGAGCCGGATCAATTTTCAGAACGTGCCGGAGCTCTTCTGTCAGACCGGTACAAAATGCCGATTCCCGCAGAAACCGAAAGAGAGAGGACCGGAGAGCCGGATGACCTCCAACCCGTGCTCGATCTGGATGATCTGGCCGATGATGAGTTGCTGTCTCCGGAGATAAGAGGCCACGGTGCCGGAGATGATATGCTGCCGGAGATACGGCCAGTTCGTGATGAGGAGGTGCGGAAAGCCCCTGACACGGTGCCCGGGCTTCATTCAGGAGTAAAGGCACCGGAGGGTGTGCCAGTGACGGTAGAAGCCCGGGTGAGAATGCAAACCGTTGATGGAGTCGTAACCGCGCCTGTTGCGACGAAATCCGGCACGGATGCGGTGCCCGCCACCGAAAGGTCGAAACCGCGCGCAGATACAGCGGAGCATATACCGGGGATAAAAGATGAGAAGCTCGGTATCTATTCTATACGATTTAAACTCGTGTCCATTATATCCGGGATCATCGTCATTGCCCTGACCGGCATGATCCTTCTCGCGACCTATTTCTTCAAGAGCGACAACGAACTCCGCGCATGGGAAAACAACCAGAAGTTTTCCGAAGTGACCGGGCTGAAAGTGAAATCAGATTTTCTCTCTATCATCGAGCGATCGCGGATCATACCGGGCATTATCGGAAAGCTCAATCCCGAGGAGCGCTCCTCCCTGTGGGAAAATGACGAGGACTTCGTCTTTATCGGCGTGGCGGTGAAAGCGGGCGGGAACGGGCTCCGTTTCATAAAGGCGCTCTACAACACGGCGCTGATGGAGAAGAGCGGAATATCGGCAGCAGACATACAAATGACGCACGCATCGTTCGGAAAATCATTTATCACTTCGTTCAATGGAGACGTCGCGGTGCGGAATATCTCACAGTCATTCAGGATGCCCGTTACCGGATTCAGCCTCCCCCTGTACCGTGACGTCAGGGGGGCATCGGAGCAGATACTGGTCAGCTACATACGGCTTGACCGCCTGCTCAAGGCATTCAAAACGTCAGGCCTGATCAACGTGTTCATGGTTAACGACCGTGGCGACATCATCGCGCATCCGGACGGCGCGATGATCGTATCAGGCGGTAATTACCTGAGCCTGCCCATTGTCAAGCTCATGATGAAGAGCCCGCTGGACAACGGACAAATGCGATACCGCGATGAAAACGGCGTAGCGCAGCTCGGCTCATATAAAAAGATCGGGGTCGGGGGGTGCGGCGTCATCGCCACGGTGGATGAGGCCCGCGCGTTTGAGCAGGTGTACCGGATTCAGCGATGGAACTTCTACCTCCTGGTCATCGTCCTCACCATCGCGATCCTGGTAGTGTTTATATTCGGCAAAACCATCACCACCCCGATTCAGCGGCTCGTGTATGCGACGTCCCGCATCAGGGAGGGGAATTATAATATCGATATTGAACCGAGCACGCGCGATGAAATCGGCTTGCTCACCGGCTCATTTATCGAGATGGGACGCGGGTTGGAAGAGCGGGAGAAGATGAAGGAAGCTTTCGGCAAGTTCGTCAACAGGGAAATCGCCGAGCAGGTGCTCCGCGGCGAGATACGGCTGGGAGGGGAGCGGAAAAACGTCGCCGTCTTTTTCTCCGACATCAGAAATTTCACCGCCATGTCCGAAAAGCTCGAGCCGG
>Ga0154692_136_pt3 | contig 30488 bp, 28 predicted proteins | sample Rifle2008BG13ft_FD_116121 | JGI IMG/M metagenome (GOLD analysis project Ga0154692, IMG submission 116121) | Spirochaetes bacterium RBG_13_51_14
TACCGCCGTTTATCCTCGTACTCCTTGATGTATTCGTCGATGAGGCTCTTGCTTTCGCCCGACGCCTCCTCCCTCTGCCGGCGCAGCTCCGCCCCGCGGTCAAACAGCAGGACCAGTTTCTTGAAGGGCAGGATGATGATCGCGCCCAGAGACTTGAAAAAATCAGCCGTTGAATTGAAAAATTCTTTTACCGCGGATCTTTTCATTCCCTCTTTCGCGGCCGACCTGATGGACGTCAGGGTCTGGGCCGCGGTTTCCGCGGTTCTGGTCGCGGCAGCTTCGGCGGCCGCGCCAACGGTTTTTGAGACGCTGTACATGGGCGGTACGGTCGTCGGCGCTTTGGTGACCTCAAACGGCGGCATGTATGAGGCTTTGCCGTAGGTGCCCCGGATGCGGAACATTCCGGCGCTCGTTTCGGCCCCGCGGTCAATAAAGAAGAGGAACAGGTAGTATACATACATGAACGCATTGTAGAAAATGAGGAAAAAAGCTATCCATATTTCAATGAAGGACCAGATGAATTCCAGAAACATTTTCCCGCAATCGGCCCATTTAAACATGAAAGAAAAAATATTATCAAGAACGCCATTCGAAAACTGCTTTACGACCGTATATTTCATTGTTCCCTCCGCAGTTTTTTAGATTTTTTTCAATAGCATCATCGGTATTATATCAACATGTATTATTCAATTTCTTCAAGCTCGTCCTCAATCTCATCGAACAGATTTCCGGCGGAATCGGGAGCTCCGTCGCCGGGATCCGGGCCCGGCACCTTCATATCGGCGCTGGTCTCCCGCAATTCGTTCTCAAGCTTTTTCTGTACGGTGAACTCCGCGCCGTCCCGGTGATGTTCATCCCGATCGGCGCTGTCTCCGTCGTACAGATGGTCCCGCGAGCGGTGGTACCGCGCCCGTGATGAAACCAGGCTGGGATTGTCGATGATGATCTGGCCCATCGTGAATGTCAGATTACGGTCTCGCGACAGCTCCTCCATGGCGTGAGCCACCCGGTCCGGCGGCACACCGGTCATTTTCAGCAGCTCGTCGATGCCGAAATTGAACGAATGCGGCTCCCTGCTCTTGAGCGAGACGTTGTCTTCGATCAGCTTGTTCTCCAGAAACACGTAGATTCTGGTTACCGGCTTTTCATAGAACTTCGACTCCATGCGGATGTAGGTGAACCAGACGCGCTGGCTGATGGCGGTAAATATGCGCTTTAGCAGATTCGATGATTTCTTTATGAGCTTCAGCAGCGAGTCCTTGTTGATCGGGAGCACCACGGTGGTGCCGAAGCTGATGGCCGTGGCGTTGCGCGGCATCTCCGAGACAATGGCCAGCTCGCCGAATATCTCCCCCTCCTTCAGCACCGACAGTATTATCTCGCTGTTGCCGTGATATTTGACGATCTTAACCTTGCCCTTTTTTATGATGAAGAGCTCGTCGCCCGGCTCGTGTTCGCAAAAAATAATCTGATTGTCTGGATACCGGCGGTAGATACCCTCGGGTACGGGCCGGGGGATCCTCCTGATGCCGGCTTTTTCAATATCGGCGAGTATCGCGCGGGCCTCATGTTGTTTAATCCCATCCGGATACATCTGCTGATGGCGGGTCAGCACGTAGAAGGCGTTGGCCTTCAGCACGCTCCGGTAGTAATGAAGACCCAGGTTGAAGAGCTGCTCATCTTCAGGAAGGAACGTGTCCCTGCCTGCGGCCATCGGGAAAATCATGGTATCGTAGAGCCGCAGTTCGTCGGCATAGGCGTTGAGCAGCTTGATGGCGATATCGGAATTCTTCTGAAGAAGCGACAGGAACTTATCCCTGGAAAAGACCACGACCGATGAGTTAACCTTGGCGAAGGCGGTTTCCATCCGCGGCCGGAGGCTCAGGGAGGATATAAATCCGAAGACATCGCCCGGGCCGGCGCTGTTTCCGTGCGTACTGCTCCGCTCGTTGGTGCTCTTGAACTCCACGAGCCCCTTTTCAACGATATACACCTCGTCGACATCCTCGTCCCCCTCTATGTAGATATAGGACCCGGCCTTGTAGAGGGTTTTGTTGTGATCTTTCATTGTATCACATCCAGTAGACCTGCATTCGCTCCTTCACACCCAGCGCGACGTCCTCCCCGACCAGCGCGGCGACGAGCTCCAGGCTGAAGGGTATGGCGCACCCGGCACCCTTCCCGGTTATTATCAGTCCGTCCCGCACCACCGGCTCGGGCACGGCCACCGCCCCGATCATCTGGTCCTCGAAGCCGGGGAAGCAGGTGGCGCGTTTTCCTCTAAGCACACCCGCGTGGCCCAAGACCAGCGGAGCCGCGCACAGGGCCGCCGTCACTTTACCCCCGGAGGAGAATTCCAGAATCAGATCGATCACCCGCCCGTCTTCCTTCAGGTTGTTGCTGCCGGGCATGCCGCCCGGGAGAGCGATACAGTCGAAATCTGACGCCCGAATGTTGTCAATATTCTTATCGGCCGTCACGGCTATGCCATGTGAGCCGGATACGGGATTTTTTTTAAGGAACGCGGTGGTCACCGACACTCCCGCCCTTCGAAGGACATCGACAATGGTGACGCCCTCGATCTCTTCGAATCCTTCAGCCAGGGGAACAATCACGCGCATAGGCACCTCCCTGAGATTGCGGTTTCGCTCTGTCGCCGCCCGTCCCGTTTACGACGGCTTCAGTCTGGGGCCGGCTGCCTCCGCTTCTCTGAGCTTGTTCTTCAACTCTCCTTCGAGCTTGACAAGCTCGCCCTCGGCCTGCTCCCGCTTCGCCTTCCCTTCCTGCTGTATCCTGATGGTCTCCTCTATGGTGGTGATCAGATCGTCATGCACCTTCTTGAGGGTCTCGATCTCAACAATCCCCTTCTCTGATTCCCTGGCAACCTCCAGGGTCCCCTGCTTGAGCATTTCGGCGTTCTTCCGGAGGAGTTCGTTGGTGGTCTTCGTCACCTCCTTCTGCGCTTCCAGGGCCTTCTTCTGCCGGAAGACCCCGATGGCGATGACCACCTGATTCTTCCACAGGGGAACGGTGTTGAGAATGGAGCTCTGTATTTTCTCCACCAGGACCTGGTCTCCGCTCTGGATGAGCCTCACCTGAGGATTGGTCTGCAGGGCAACCATGCGGGAGAGCTGCAGGTCATAGACCTTCTTTTCAAGACGGTTGAGGGCCTGGGTCATGTCCTGCACCTTCTGTGCGTCCAGCGTGTCCCCGGATTGAGCTGCCGTCGTCTTGAGCTCGGGCAGAATTTTCTCCGCGATCTCTTTCTGCTTCAGCTTGCCAGCCAGGATGTAGAGATCCAGCTCGCGAATGTAGTGAATGTTCTTTTCGTAGAGGGAATCGAACATGGTTATATCTTTGAGAAGCTGCATCCGCGCCTTGGCGAGCTCGTCCACGATTTTTTCGATCTGGACCGATAGCCTGTCAAAGCCGGCGATCGACTTTTTCATGCTGTGCACCAGTCTGCCGATTATGGGAATTTTTGAAAGTCCGCTGTCCCCGGACAGGCTGTCAACGTTCAGACTTTTCACCTTGAGCATCAGCTCCGTCATGATATCGCCGATATAACCGCTTTCACGGGATCTGATCTCGGAGAGTATCGTATCGGAAAAATTCGATATTCCGCTCTGGGAGCCCACGCCGAACTGGATAATACTCTGGGAATCATCCAGGTCGAGCTCCTTCTGTATCTGCTCTACTTTCTTTTTTTCCTCGTTGTTCAGGTCAGCCAGGGTCAATTCCTTCTGCTCCACCGCCCGAGCCCCCTGGGCGTCAACTTTTTGTAAATCCATTGCGACCTCCTTTTTCTGTCGTTCAATACCGACGGCGCGCGACGCGCCGGATATCCTTCATCCTTCCAGCTTCATGGTGTTCTTCAAAACAGTCAGTTCGGCGTTGATGTCAAGCAGACTGTCCTCCAGAAGATTGGCGCGCTGGCGCTCAAAGGTCTGCTGTATGGAATCAAGCATCCCCTCGATCTTCTGCACGGTCTGGTCGACTTCAGTCGTCCTGTTCGTCATGCAGGTAAGTTCGACATACTGTTCGATGATTTTTTTCGTGGCATCGAGGTAGTAGTTTGTGAACTGCTTTACTTTTCTCGCGTGGCCGGGATTTTTTCTTATGTCATCGAAGATTTCAACGCCCACCGTGCAGATGTTTCTTATTTTTCCCGCCACCTCGTTGCTCCTGATCATACGGGTGCCGTTGCTGATCCGGCGGAGCTTTTCTCTTCCATCCTCCACAATCTCTTCAGCCGTCCTGTCGTGAGTTTCCGCCGAATCCTCCCGTTTGCGTCTCATCCGTTCGAGAAGCATTAGCATTGAACTCAGGAGAATCACCCCGCCGATGCCGGCCAGAGACGAGAGCAAAAAGCCGAGAACGGTAAACCGCCAGCACGCGGCAAATACCGCCGTGCCGAAGATTAACAGGATGAGAAATTTCTTCACGAGCGGACCTCCTCACTCGCCGCTGATAATCGATATCAGCATCCCGGTCACCGCAGGGAGCAGCTCCTGTATCCTGGCCAGTTCATCATCGGTAAAATTCGACAGCACATGGTCGGCGACGCCCTTTTCCTGGGTTTCGGGCCGTCCCACGCCGAAGCGGATACGGTGAAAATCGGGCGTTCCGATCTCCTGCATGATGGACCGGATACCATTCTGCCCTTTGTGCCCCCCGCCGAATTTCCGCCGATATTGGCCGAAGGGAAGCTCTATATCGTCATGTACCGCCACGAGCCGCTCCGGCGGCATCCGGTAAAAATCCATCGCCTTCCGTACCGGCCCGCCGCTGTTGTTCATGTAGGTCTGCGGCAGGAGCAGCAGGACTTCCCGCTCCTGGATCCTTCCCCTGCCGGAATCCGCTTTAAACGGCGACGAGCCCAGCGGTATCCGGTACTGCTCGGCAAGATAGGAGCCGAGCATGTATCCGATATTGTGCCGGTTTCTCAAATACTTTTTCCCCGGATTACCAAGGCAGGCAACAACGAACATCTCGGATTTTTCCATATCGGGACAGGTCGGCTATGATCCGCGTATGAAATCAATGGCCTTCTGCGTGGAGTCAAATATCTGTATCTGCTTGGCGATTCCGGTTAGCTGAAACACATCATATATCTGCCGGTTGATACTGGCCATCAGGATATGCTTGTTTTCTTTCCGGTATATTGAATAATACTTTACGAGTGAACCGAGGGTGGTGCTGTCGATGAAGGTTACTTTTGACAGATCCAGAACGAGGTTCAATTTTTTTTCCACATACTGGTTGATCTCTTTCTCGAAAATCAGCTTCTCTTCCGAGGAAAGTGATCCTTCGATCTCCAGAATGGCAATCGATTCGTCAATTCTGCTTTTGATCTTCATAACGAGCCGTGTGTAAAAAACTAATCAAATTCATGATAAAATGTCAAGAGCAAATATATACACGGTTGATTAATTTCATATATAGTTCGCGAGAATTTCAAGAATTCCCCGTTCCACGGAGCCGAACCGGCTCTTGATATCCCGCTTGATCATCTCCACGTCCTGCATCGGGACATAATCAGACAGATATCGGTACCGGCCGATTCTTCTGCCAACGATAAAAGTTTCACGATCGTCCGGGTCCATCCCCAAAAATCTGTCAATGACCGATATCATGACCTCGCGGTCACGCGGCAGCGTCCCCGTCACATCTTCCAGCAGGTTCATGATATGATCGCTCTGCACCGTGCTGGTTATGTCACCCAGCTGTTCGATGAAGAGCCGTATCTCACGCACTTTCTCCTCCTCTGAGAGCGGCGTCCACCTGCCCTCCGCCATCATGCTGTAGAGGGGCGTGCCCGGAACGGGCACCGTGCTGCGGAGGCGGATGAAGGTCGGGTTCACGGCGTTCATTACCCTGGCGGATTCCACCGCGTTCTCCCTCGAATGCTCCTTCCCGCCCAACCCGGGCATGAAATATTCCGATAGTTCAAACCCGGCGCCGACGACGTTGCGGCCCGCAGCGATCTGCTCCTCCTGCGTGACCCCTTTGCAGATCATCTCGAGGACCGCGTCGGACCCCGTTTCCAGGCCGATATGTATCCGGTTCAGCCCGGCCCGGCGCAGGGCGGCCAGTTCGTCTGGCGAATTGCGGCTCACGGTCTTGGCCCGTGAATAGGTCGTGATTCTCTCAATGGTTGGAAATTTTTCCCGCGCGTAGTTGAGTATCTCCACCAGGTGCTCGGTCCGAAGAACGAGCGCGTCCGCGTCTTGTAAAAACATGCTCTTCATGCCGTGGTATATCCAGAAGGCGACCTGCCGGGCGCAGCGGTCATCTATTTCGTGTCCAAAATCCATGTCCTTAATCACCTGAACCACCGGGGTGCTGTCCTTCCGGTCCGGGTACCGGCTTGTGAGCTCCCGGTATATTGGTTCAGCGATGGATGCCATCACATCGATATCCTTTTTTATCTCCGCCACGTTGCGCATGGAAAACTGGGTATTCTTATACACGGGGCAGAAGGCGCACTTGTTCCAGTGGCAGTTGCGGGTGAGCCGGAGGAGAATGCTCTCCGCCTCGCTCGGCGGCCGGATGGGCCCAATTTCAAAGCACGACATATACTACAACCTGAAAAGAATCCTATATTAAACTTGTTGCTGAACTCAATAATCAGTGATTTGTGCCCCCGCCGCCTCCGGCGGCGTGGGCACAATGAATAATTATGAGTAGTTATGCACCAAGTCTATTAATCTGATCATCTATTGCCAGCGTGAGTTACCGGTTTTAATAAACAAGCTAAATTTAAATCAGAATTCAAAATAATTAATATACCATCTTGCGGTACCATTCCATATCCCATTCGTCGGTCCGCTCATCGTATCTCAGAATATACATGTTGCCGTCGTCGGCGCGAACTTTAAAATGCCGGTAATCCGGCCCGTACCACCGGTCAACGACTTCCTCCACATTGAATTTTTTCCCTCCCAGGGTGAAGCTGATCGGCCGCTCAAGAGCGGTAGAGCCGGAATAACAGTTTACCTGTAATGTAATGCGATTCCGCATAATATGATCTCCGATATACCGGCATCATAATTTCAATACAATTTTTTAATCACGGCATTCTTTCCAGCTCACGTTTAAAAAATAAAATGAACATTGACTATTTTGCATATTATGATATAATTGCGGCATGACCCTGACGGTAAATGAAATATTCTATTCCATTCAGGGGGAAACATGCTCTGCCGGGCTTCCATCGGTATTCGTGCGGCTTACGGGGTGCAACCTGGACTGTTCATACTGCGATACGCCCTGTGCACGGGAAGACGGCACATCCCTTGAGATCGATTCCATCATCCAGAAGATTGAACAATACCCATCGGCGGATCATGTCACGCTCACCGGCGGCGAGCCCCTTCTGCAGACAAATGCCATACACCTGTTGAGGCAGATTATCGATCGGGGCTGGAAATGCCAGATCGAGACCAATGGAAGCATACTCCTTAAAGACGTGCCGGAAAAAGTGCGGAAAATAGTGGACGTTAAAACGCCCTCGAGCGGCGAATCGGATTCTTTCGAGATGCGCAACCTGAAATACCTGACCGACAGGGATGAAGTAAAATTCCTGATCTCATCGATTGAGGACTATGATTTTTCCAGGGATTTTATCGATAAATACCTTGCCAGGAGAGGGCTGGTGATCAATTTTTCGCCGGTGTACAACACCATGCCGTATGCGGAACTGGCTGACCGGATAATCAACGACAAACTGGCCGTGCGGCTCAACCTCCAGCTTCACAAGATAATCTGGGGCCCTGACCGGAAAGGGAGGTAGCCCAACTTAAATAATTATTGAAAAAATTCAGGCCAATTTAGAATGTGTATCTAGCCATGCGTACTATCATGTGGTGAACAATTATGGATTACATCGGGCACGTCATACGGCCTCCCAGCGAGGCGTACAGCATGATCATACAGGTGACCGTGGGGTGCTCGCATAATATGTGCACCTTCTGCGGCACCTACAAGGACCAGAAATTCCGGATCAAGGACATTGAAACCATCAAGCGCGACATCGACGAAGCTTCGCGGTACCGGTTTGACCGTGTCTTCCTCGCCGACGGAGACGTGCTCATCCTTCCCACGGAAACCCTGCTGGAGATCATCGCGTATATCAAAAAGAAGAACCGGCACATCGAGCGCATCGGGGTGTACGCCAACACCAAGGCGATTCTTAAAAAAACCGTGGAAGAATTAAAAGAACTGAACAGAGCCGGCATTGGTATCCTGTACCAGGGAATCGAAACAGGAAACAAGGTGATCCTGCGCCGTATCAAGAAGGGCGCTTTCCCGCACCGTATGATGGAAGCAGCCGGCAAGGTGAAGGAAGCTGGCATACTCCTGTCCCAGACCGTGCTCCTGGGCATCGGCGGCGTTGAAATGAGCAGGCAGCACGCCGAGGATACGGGCAGGCTCCTTGGCGAGATGTCGCCCGATTACGCGTCGGCCCTTACGGTGATGCTCCTGCCCAATACTGAGCTCTTCCGCGACTGGCGGAGCGGCGCGTTCCGGCTGCCGGACAAATTCGGCCTGCTCGAGGAATTGAGAATCATCATTCAAAACATGGACGTGAAGAATCCGTGCCTGTTCACGTCAAATCACGCGTCCAATTATCTTCCCCTGCGCGCGACGCTGCCGGAACAGAAAGAGGAAATACTGTCGCTGCTCGACCGGGTGCTGAAGGCGAGGGACGAAACGATCCTCAAGCCCGAGCACCTGCGGGCGTTATAAATTAAGAAAGATGATGAAGCGCGAAAAACTCATCCCACTATCAAAGCATGCGGCGGAGTAACGGTATGGATAAATCAATGGAAGACGCGATTCGGTTCATAAGCGGGGAGCTGAAGGAGAATCCGAACGCCAGCAAATCGAAATTAATCGAAGAGGCAAGCCAGAAGTTCGACCTGGACCCCAAACAGGCCGAGTTTCTGGTAAACAAATACATCCTCAATGTTTAGACCACACTCATTATTGTATCTGCCACAGAAATCCCGACAAGTAGGGATTTGGAGCCTCTTCTCTTAAAAGAAAGGAGAGGGTTTACGAAGCATGTGGCTTCAACTTTCTACTACCCTTCTTTTTTTAATATCATTTCTTTATGGGAGAGGGAACCGGGGGGTGAGGGTGCCCACCCCCGCAGTCGTCTTATTCCTTTCAGGTCGCAGAGAAAATTCGCGCCATACTATTGAAAGATGAACTCGAGCAGGTAGGTCGAGACCGGCTCCGGCTGTCCGTTGTTCTGGACCGGCGCTGCAGTTATAACGTCCAGGTGGTTGTACCCCGGAATTATGGGAGAACCTGGAGGAGTCGTATTGCCTCCCATTTTCGGGCCATCGCCGGCCGTTATGTCGAGCACCGGCCGCTGAGAAACGCCGTCGGCGTGCACGGTGCCGTCCGTACCGATCAGGGAATCGATTGTCAGCCGCATCGGGAAGTACTTCTCCACGAAGTCCATCGGCAATGCTCCGACCGAGCGCGCGAAATCGTTGATGTCCGTTACCTCACTGGAGGGGTCCGTGAACGGTTCCCAGCCTGGGCTATTCGAATCGAGCTGGTTGTAGTTGAGCCACCCGTAGAGCGGCCCGTCCTTCTTTTCACACGGACTGCCGCTGTCGGTTGGTATTGCGAGATTTTCGCTCCCCATCATGCCGATCATGGAGGCAAGCTCCGGTATGTCCTTGGTGAGCTCAACCAGATCTGCCGGTATCGGGAAGTTCTTCTGGCCTACCGGACCGCCTTCGAAGAACCCCAGACTTGCACGGACGAACGCGAACGGCATCGAGTTGTCGTCCGTAAACAGGGCGAGGAGCGCCTGGTTTGTATAGCGGAACCTCTTGAGCGAGGGAATCGGGGCGAAAAACTCCGCCAGATTGCGAGAGTGATAGAACCGATAGGTCAGTTCTGAGTTTTGCGTATCCGGCATATAATCGATCAATTCCGATTCCCCGGTCGGATCTACCTGCGCGGCATAGCCGAGGCCGGTCAGAAGGTTCATGACCTCCGCATCGATAATACCGGGAGCCGAGACGTATCGCTCGATCAGGCCTTGACGCATCAGATCCAGGACATCGTCGGGGATGCTTCCCACAAGCTCGGTTAAGTCCACGGTCGAGCCTGACATGACGTTGATCATAGGGGTTGCTGATACAACAGAGTCGAGCGCGAAGAACCCGGCGCACTGGTTGTAGCCCGCGTCATCGGTCGTCGCAGGGTCGCCGTCGAAGTCCCAGCACGCGTACGCGCCGGTGATGAATCCGCCCAGGGAGTGGCCGCCGAGAAAGACCTTCTTCTGCCGGACGGACTGATTGGGAATCCCGCGCGTGATGATCGCGTTCCAGTCCAATACGGTCTGTTCCATGCCCATTTCCGCGAGCCATGCCGCATCGCTGTACATGTTCAGGAACCCCTTGAAAAGCTGGCCCCGGTACGACTTGCCGCGGTAGTAGTAATCGAGGAAATCGTGCATGTCGTCGGTCTCCCTCGCCAGCTTCAGGCCGTTAAGATCCTCGAGGCAGTTGGGCCGCCGGTCAACCGTCCAGAACTCGATGTATTTGCCCTTTTCTATATACGCGCGCGTGACGAGATTGGCGCCGATGTTGTAGAAGGCCGAAGCGCCTTCGAGTATGCCGGGCTGTGCTATCAAAATCTTGTCCGCATCCCAGGGATTGGCCGGCCCCTTGACGTGTTTGATTCTTAGAAAGTGGATACAGTCACACTCTGCAGAGTGTTCCGGAAACGACGACGGCAACGGTGCCGATACGGCCACATCGGTCGCGATCGCGTCCGGAAATCTTGTGTTCTGGTCGGCCTCATGTTCAGAGAAACCCGCCGGCGGCCAAGCAGATTGAATCGTATCATCGGATGTGCCCGACAATCCCAGACCCAACAAGTTGTTGTCAGTATTAGTTTCCTGATCACATCCAAGGTATAACAACGCAGCAATACTCAACCCTAATAGTATTGATCCCGAATAAAATTTTTTCATTAATTTATCCCTCCTCTTATTATGCTGTTTCTTGAATAATTTACGTTTCAATTTGTACCGATACATGAGAAATATGGGATGTGATAATCATTCTACAAATTTAAATAGTAATTCCGTCCGGACGGTATTTATTAAATTTTTTATAAAAATACAAAAACAAAATCATCTCCGTGTCTTTCGTCTCAAAGTATCTTATGGCTTCTTTGGATTATCAATGGTATATTACATATGTAATAGTTGAATTTGTCTGGCCATATTCTGATTAATCAAAATATGGCCAGACGATCAAAATCAATGCCTCATATTTTTTCAGTATCTTTTTACAACCGCTGCCTTAGTCGCCATGCGTCCGTGTCCCTTTCTTACAGTGCCCAGGCTGGACATAGTCGTGAAATTGGACTGTTGATCTATCGTTCAATGACGCCCGGTTTGGTATGTTGATCGTCTGCGTCTTGCAACCGCCGTCTCTCGTCGTAAGAACAATGGATACGGTCCCATCCGGCGGTGAGGCCCCTGGAATAAAGAGATCAACACCGGTCATAAAGGTGACCAGACTGAAGGGGGGGATCGGTACGCCAAGGTTGCTGACGCCATCCGCTCCCTTGTCGAAAACAAATGTCGCGTTTATGAAGCGGCTCATCGGATGTGTGGCAGGGCTGACGACGTTTACGCCGTTGATCTCAAGAGTATCGTTTTCGTCACCCTGATCACCCCGTAACTCATTGTACCTGATGATGACCAGGTTGGTGTGGTGGTCGCTCCTTTCCATAAGGTCGCTAATTCCCGCACCGGGTATTTCTGCATTCAGGCGAACGAGATAATCATTCCTAATAAAGGGCTCGACGTGGAAGTGATGGGTATAGACACCTTCGCGCACGAGGGCGAATTCGTAGTGTGCGTCGCGCTTAACCGTGATAGGCCCCCACGCGCCTTTTGCATCGAGCGTATAGACCGCCCTTGGACTGTGACCTATTCTTTTACCGGTTGCGCTTCTGATTTCCCATATCTCAAGGGTAGCGCCCGGCACTCCTACATTCTGCGGGAAGATGACCGCCCTTCCGGCAATTTCAATTCGCCCGTTATGCTGGGGCAGAATGTTCTTTGTAAAGGGCTTTTTTCCGGTGAAGAACTTGTACATTTCGACAAACGATTCGGCGGAGGTTGCCATTTGGACATGGGTGTGGTTGGGGATAGTGACGTTCGTCGCCCCAATTATCGAGCAGCCCTGGCACGTTCCATATTGGCCCCAAAGAGCCAGGGTAGGCACTCCGGCCGGAAGGCTATCATGCGGCGAACTGAAGCTGTCCAGGCTCACATAGCGGGCAATCTTCATGGCACGCTCTGTTGAGCTTTCCATATATCCATAGGATACTAAACCGCCGTAGGAATGACCTATAAGGTCAATCTGGTCGGCGCCGGTCTCTTCCTGGATGTCGGCGATAAGCTGGTCAAGCCTCTCCCAAACATCATCCATCGTTTCAATAGTGAACCTGGAATCGTATTCCAGGACCTGTATGTACTCCGGCGGGTATAAGTTGCTTGCGAATCGCATCGCCTGCGACTCGAATTGTCCTCCCGAACCCGTACCGCCATGAATAAAGACTATGGGGTTTATGTCACGGATCGGATGGCAGGTTTTATCCGGTGTTGATGCCGTAAGCAGAATCCCGGCTAAAACGAGGAATAAAGAAATTGAAAGAATTAATATCCTTTTCATTGCTCCATCTCCTTATTTATTTATTTTATAAGTAATATATTGCGCCCTGTTAGATACAGGCACGCCGCCACTCAAGAATTAGTATAACAGCGGCCTCATCTGTCATGCAAATAGAGCGACTTTGATTCAGGAATTTGCGAGATGCTTGAGTTTATTTTTTTGAATTGCGAAATACAACTCTTAATAAGTCTGGCGGAAACAGTAGCACACGAAAAGGTATTTGTCGACCGGGTTTATAAACACGGACTTTTTTTTTGGTATGATATTAATACAAACTCGGCCACGGCACTAGGTGGCTTTTTTCTTATAAAATTTACTCCGGTACTGGTTTGGAGTCATTCCCATAAAGCGCGAAAAAGAATCATAGAAAGACGACTTCGAGTTGAACCCCACGGCATGGGCGATGGAAAGGATCGTTCTCTCCGGCTCATCGACAAGGAGCCGGACCGCCTCCTTGATACGGTACTGATTGATGAACGTATAAAAGTTGCAGTTCAACCGCTCGTTCAGGAACTCCGACAACTGGTGCGGGGTTATGGAAAGCTCATCCGCGCAGTCCAAAAGGGAAACATCCTCGTCCGCATATACTTTTTCTATTTCAACCAGCTCCATGACGCGGCGGTAGAGCTCATCGGTCTCTATGCCCGTGAGGCGTGAGCGCGAGTATCGTTTTTTTGATTTGGGCAATGCTATGATCTCCAAAAATTCGGGGTTCATCTGGAACATAAGAAACGTGCCGATAATCATAAGGCCCAGCATGACCGATGCGATGATAAATAAAATAATTAAAGATAGCAGATAACCGGCAACCAGTATGTTCATCGCGATGATTGACAGGACATTATATGCTATTGAAGTCCCTGAAAGAATAACCTCCTTGCCCGCGCTCCGGCTTTTTACTATTTTCGCTATGATAATACCCCAATAGGCGGTCGCCTGTATTCCTGCGCCCGCCAGTAACATTTTTAGATACATGCTTTGTTCAACTGGGGCTTCGGTAAAAAGATCCGTAATTATACGCATTTTGTTCGCATCCGGGAGAGTCAAGTAATACAGGTCAAAGGCCAGGGCGAAACAGGACGGTATAAAATAAAGTAATTTCTTTCCGGGAATTGAATCCGAGCGCAGGCTGACCAGGAAATAGGCGAAATAGCGGATGGTCCCCAGCATGTACAGGGCGGTGGTGTGGAAAAAAAACAGAATAGGATAGGAGAATATCATGCCTGATAAAAACGCTATGGCCTGTATTTGTAGCACCGTAAGACAGAATAAAAGCGCGAAGAGAACATAGTTTATTTGCTTTCTTTCTTTTACAAGAAGCTGTCCGAAGGCCGCAATACAAGAAATGCTGGCGGTAATAATTATAAATACGGTAATTATTAATTTCATTGCAGTAATTTTTTATAAAGTAGTACGGGCCCGTCTCGATGTCCAGAATAATTCCGTTACAATTGCTCTTTTCATTGAAAATCGGGACGAGGGACAATTTGTAAAAGCTTATCTATCTCGTCTACGATCATCCGTGACAATGAATCATAAAACTGATACAGGCTCTCCCCGGCGGCGGGCGTCAGCCTGCATTCTTCGAACGCATTCCTGTCCTTGCGGTAAAAAAGGAGCGTGCAGATATAGTTCTTCCCGGCAGTAATTTCCTCATCAGCCCTGCCGCTTTCCGGCGCGATCGTTCCGTAGCAGGCGAACCCGGCCCGGAGCTCGTCGCACAGGCCCCGTATTTCATCGCGCTTCAGCTTTCGTATCTGGCGCTTCCTTCCCTCATGGAACAGGGACTCTATCTCCATGACCGGGACGATCCTGAAGCCGTTTGTGTGGAACCGGTGCATTATCGTCTCCCGTAAAAGCCTGTCCTGAACATCATTGAGCTGGCGCGTCTCAAAACCAAGGACCAGGAACCGCTCCTTTGGTTTTGAGACGATAGACGGCTGCGCGAGCAAAGCCGCAGATAGTGAAAGTGCGGCCATCGCCATCATATGCTTTTTCATTTGAATCACCCCCTGCTCCGGCTCCTACGATACATACACCGCTTCTTGTTCGGGAATCTCGATCCCCGCGTCCAGATCATCCGGCTCCACCGCCGCCAGAGGCGAAATTTCAATAATCTTTGTCTTTGCCGGTATGCGTATCTTCCTGGTTCGCAGCCATGACCGGTACAGGTCATTCATCATCTTCCGCGCTGACTCAACGGAATCTATGCCGGCGGCATTCTTGACCGGCGCGAATTCCTCCTCGCGCACTATTTCGAACACAATGTTCTTTTCGGTCAGGGGGAGCGCATCGAACACGAATTTCTCGAACTTGTATCCGTCTATTTCAATGCCCACACCGTTGACGCAGGCCTTGATCTTTTTCTTCGCCGTGTGGAACGGTAGGGAGAGGTCCGCGCCGGCGGTGATGCATTCCACAACTTCCCTCTGAAACAGGTGCACGGCGATGCTGCCGGATGAATACCGCAGCGCGCCTCCTTCGTCCACGCTATGGATTGCATCCTCCGGGAGGTCGGAATATTCCACAACGGCGATTCTGTTATTCGAGTGACGAACAAAAATCCCCACCTTTTCTTCCGGGTACGCCTTTCTGACCGCCTTGCTGGAGATATCCGCGCCGCGCAGGAAATGGAACCCGATGAACGCCGGGTCGATGATCTTCACCAGGGGATTGTCCACCTGGAAGTATGATATGGTTTCAACGCCCCGCCTCTTCATCTCCTCCAGAACACCGGACGCTCGCAGGGCGGTAAGGCTTCCGCCGTGCCCGTCCGGATTCTTGAATACGCTGTTTTTCGTTTCGAGGATGAGCTTTCCCTCCGTATCGAGAGACGGTATCATGTTCTGGGGAAAAATGAGCACATCCTCGTGATTCAGGCCGAAATAGCCGCTGTCTCTGAAATAGGCTGCGATTTCATCGTGGTTCACGCGGGACGTCATGATGAGAAAGGGTATCGCTGCGTTATACTTTCGCGAGCATTTCAGTATTCTCTCCGCGTGCATCTGAAACAGCGTCTTGCCCGATACCGGCCCGACCGGAAATTTGCCCTTGGGGCCGTCGTATCCGAGGCGCGAGCCCTGGCCGCCGGCCACCACGAAGGCGGCGACTTTCCCCCGGCTCACCTGCTCAACGCCGGCTTCTCGTGCGCGCGCATGCTCCCTCATCGCCTCCGTCGTTTTCGGCACCGGAATAAAGGGGGCCGGACCAAATTTCTCGTCGGGAGCGCTCTCCGGGGAAGAGTAAAGCCGCTCCATCAGCGCAAAGTCAACATCGGAAAGGTCTTCCAGGAGGCGCTTCTTGCCATCATCGTCCAGCTCGTGCCAGTATTTGAACACATGCTCCTGATGATGGTCATACACCCTCTTTATCACGTCATCATAACCTGAAAAGGTTTTCATGATTTCTCCCGGTGTCGCGCCGCACATACCGCACGCTACCACGGCAAGGGATATCGATCAATAATTATTTTCCCGGCAGCGCAAAAATACCGCTCAACAGCCGGTTAAACTGCGAGGGCCGCCGCAGGGGCCCTATTTGTTCTTGAATAATTATCCCCGTTGCCGGATCATCATCTAAAAATGTTTCAGGAGTTAACTATGTCGGATACGAGACGTCTCAATGGAAAAGTCGCCATCATAACCGGCGCGGCCAACGGCATCGGAAGGGCCGCGGCGCTGATTTTCGCCCGGGAGGGAGCGAGCCTGGTCCTGGCGGACATCAATGAAGCTTCGCTCGCACAGGTGCGGGAAGACATAACCGGGATCGGCGGATCGGTCGTGATACAAAAGACCGACGTGTCTGTCGAGGAAGAGATCAAGTCCCTGATCGGCCTCGCGATCAAAACATACGCCAAAGTCGACATCCTGGTGAACAACGCCGGCATATCAGGCCTCCTGCCGAGCCTCGAGGACCAGGACATCAAGGAATGGCGCCATATCTTCGACGTCAATATTATGGGGCCGGTCTACGCGACGAAGCATATCGTCAAGCACATGAAAGAACGGCGGCAGGGATCGATCATCAATATCGCCTCCGTTGCCGGCATTCGCTCCGGGGCCGGCGGCAACGCCTACAGCGCCAGCAAAGCCGCGCTCATCAATTTCACTCAGACCTCGGCGTGCGAACTGGGCGGGAGCAACGTCCGGGTCAACGCCGTGTGCCCCGGTCTCATCGAAACCGAGATGACCCGTCCCTTTTTCGAGTACGCCCGAAGCGCGGGCAAGGAATTGCAGGTGGGCAAATATTGCGAGTTACGGCGGGCGGCCAAACCGGAAGAGGTGGCATGGGCGATCCTCTTTCTGGCCAGCGACGAGGCGAGCTATATTACGGGACAGGCCCTGCCGGTTGACGGCGGGATCTCCGCCTCGCTCAGCCTGCCGGGGAGGAAGATATAATTCTCCCTACGGTCAGGCGCTCACCCCGGGCTGAGGCGGATCATTCCCCCTCGACGATGACCCCGCCGGCGATACGGGCAGACGCAATAGCGCAGATTGAAATCATTTTCTCACAAAAGGCAGAAATCTTCCGAGAAAACGCGCCGGAGGCAGTTTCATTATGAAGGTCATGGCGAAGTAAACAATCCCGTAGGGCCCCAGAACCAGCACTGCCTGGAGTACGGGATGATGGTGTCCCGCGAAGAGCTTCACCGCCCAGGCGACGGCGGCCGAGACCCCGGCTGCGGTCCAGAGTTTGGCGATGAAAGAAGCATCCAGCCCGGTTTTTCCGATCCGCCTGTTCAGGCTGATGCGCAGCAGCGCGAATTCAATCCAACCGCAGAATCCGGAGGCTATGGTGATGCCGGCCACGCCCCAACGCCGGTCAATACCGATCATCGTCGGACCATGCTGCGACAACAAGTATCCGAAAGCAGCTGCAAGTGCGACCCGAATCACGGCGTAACGGAGCGGCGTGCGGGTATCGCGCAAGGCATAAAATGTAGCTGAATATAAACGGCCTAATGTTGAGGCGAGCAATCCTACAGCCGATCCTGCGAGTATGGCCCAGGCGTAGAGTGTGTCAGAGCCGGTAAATTTTCCCCTCTGATATATGGCCGCCGTCACTATATCGCCGAGTGCCAGAAACGCCATGGCCGAAGGAACAATAAAGAAAGCGATCTGTCGCAAACCTGAGTTGAGCCGATTTCTTAGATGTTCCGCAACTTCTGCATCACTTCCAATGGCTTTTGACATGGTTGGAAGCTCTGCTGCCGATACAGACATGCCGAAAAGGCTTATCGGAAACGTATATAGTATCTGCGCATAGGTGAACGCAGCGACAGCACCGGTGGGCAGGAAACTCGCCAGTATTTGATCCACATAAGCACTGATCTGAATCACTCCACGGCTTATGAAAACCGGTACGAAGTTGCGAATCACCGTGCGTACGTGGACTGCACGATACTGAAATGACAGCCGCAATCGTTTGAGAAGGTATAGCACCATGGGCAGTTGAATGATAATCTGCACTCCGCTTCCTACAACCGATCCCCAGGCAACCCACCGGGCCAGATCGTTTTCTGTAGAAGTCGTCCCGAACAGAATAAGGGTAAAAATAATGACGAGATTCCATGCAACCGGCGCGGTATAGGAAAGAAAGAATTTGTTGTGGCTGTTGAGTATCCCCAGACACCAGGCCGACCAGACCAGGAGACCGGCACCGGGGAAAAGGATCCGTACCAGGATAATGCATAGCTCCCGCTTTGATCCTTCAAAACCCGGGGTGATGGCATCAATAAGCCACGGCGTCAGCAGAACGCCGGCTAACACAAGAATCGAGGTTACCAGCATCAAGAGGGCCGCTATTGCGCCGGCGACGCGCTCAGATTCTTCCTTTTCACCGCGTGCGATAAGATTGGCATATACCGGGATGAATGAAGCTGAAAGTACTCCTTCCCCGAATAGGTTTTGCAAAAAATTCGGGATTTTAAATGCAGCGTTAAAGGCATCAGCAGCATCGCTTCTGACGCCGAAATAGTATGCAAAAACAGTTACACGGATGATCCCGGCGATGCGGCTGAGCATGATGCCGCTCGCCACCAGGACGGCATGCAGACGGGCGCGGGACGGTTCCCCGGTATGTTTATCCGACACGGACGAAGTCATTGTTTTTGCATTGATTTCTGTTGCGCGTTGGATTAGCGTTTTTCATGAGCGCATTTTTATCAACCACATTCCCGTTTGAATGGGAAAAATATTATTGACTTCACCGAAGAATCCGGTAGTGATAAGATGTCAATTTCCTGCCGGCGGGGAAAATCGAGCATTAATGGCGGTCGGCCACACATGAAAAAATATATCGACAAAGTAAACACCCTTCTCGAATCGTTCCCCTACATACGGGAATTCTACGGCAAAACCATCGTCATCAAGTACGGCGGCCACGCCATGGTGGACGACGCCCTCCAGAAATCCTTCGCCAAGGACATGGTGCTCCTGAAGCTGGTCGGCATCAATCCCGTCATAATACACGGGGGCGGTCCGCAGATCAACGAACTCCTGAAGCAGATCGGGAAAAAGAGCGAATTCGTGGACGGCATGCGCGTGACCGACGGCGAGACCATGGACGTGGTCGAAATGGTGCTGGTCGGCAAAATCAACAAGGAAATCGTGAATAACATCAACCTCGCAGGCGGCAAGGCAGTGGGACTGTCCGGCAAAGACGGCAGCCTCATCACCGCGCAGAAGATGTATCATCATGACAGCAACATGAAAGAAGTCGACATTGGCCAGGTGGGGACGGTGAAATCAATCAATCCTGCCGTGCTGGAGACGCTTGACCACGACCGCTTCATTCCGGTCATCGCTCCCGTCGGCGTTGACGAGAACGGCGCGACGTATAACATCAACGCCGACATGGCTGCCGGGAAAATAGCCGAATCGCTGAAAGCGGAAAAGCTCATTCTCCTCACCGACGTGGAGGGCGTGCTCCTGGACCAAAAACTGGTATCGACATTGAAGATTAAAAAGATACGCTCCCTTATCGAAAATGGCCAGATCACCGGCGGCATGATCCCCAAGGCAAACTGCTGCTGCGACGCGGTGGCCGGGGGCGTGGGCAAGGCGCACATCATCGACGGCCGGGTGGAACACGCGGTGCTCCTGGAGATTTTCACCCAGGCGGGTATAGGTACCGAGATTCTCAGCGATTAAAGTTGACAGAATCGCCTTCTCATGATACTATTCCCGGCATATGATTTTTTCACGGCACAGCAACCGAGGATGAAGGCACCGAGGCAAACGATACGATGCCGAGGCCACATCCGCGAAACGCACGAAGCCTTATCAACGAATAAGAATACAATCATGCCCAGCATACATGGAAACACCGTCGTGCTAAAAACGCTCCTGGCTGTTATGACTTTTTGTATGGTCCTGACAGGCATCCCGGCCCTCGCCCAGGACGAAGCCAAACGCAAAATACCTTTCGAAATTGAAGAGAGGTCACCTGACGAGGGGACGCAGCCGGCCCTATCCCGGAGCCAGCACCGGATGGCTCTCGGCGTCGCCATTGATCCCTTTCCAACCGTCATCAGCGCTGTTGACCGCCGGTTCGGCCTGTCGGTTCAGCCGTGGTTTGGAATAGATAATTTTAAAGTCCGAATCGACATCACCCACCTGCGAATGCCGGACGCGCTTGCCGGCACCAGGTATTTTTACAAAAATGATATTGATATGGGCGCTGTTATTCTAGAGTTTTTTTTCAGTAAAAATTTTGAAGGCTTCCGGATAGGCTCGGGTTTCGGCATCTGGGACAATTCTATCAGCCATAAATATTTCACAAAAAAAGGGGGCTCCATCAGCGCATTTTTTACCATCGGGGGCGGATACGTCTGGAAATTTTACAAGACATTATATATTGAGCCGTGCCTGGCATTGGATATTCTATTGAGCAAAGAGACCATATCCATTTATGGTTTTAAATACAGACCGCTTCCCCTCAGCGGTGAAATATCTCTCAAGTTCGGCCTGTATTTTGACATATAACCGGTGTTTTTATCGTTCGTTGCAGCATAAAGCAAGCTTCACGGCTCTCGACATCACCTGGTATTTCTTTTTTATTTGACATTCAATCGTCTTTTAATACTTTTGCTTTCGGAGAGTTGTCCGAGTGGTCGATGGAGGCGGTCTTGAAAACCGTTGTGCCGCAAGGTACCGGGGGTTCGAATCCCTCACTCTCCGAGAGGTTTGTTTGTACTGGGCTGTCTAAAAAGTTTTCCCCCAACCTCACTTCGGTCCCGACTCTGTCGGGATGCAGCGCCCAGAGGGGGGCTTTTGAGACAGTCCCGTAATAATATACAGGGAGAGGTGCCCGAGAGGCCGAAGGGGACGGTTTGCTAAACCGTTGTACTGTAACGGTACCGGGGGTTCGAATCCCCCCCTCTCCGATTCCTATGTAATTATTTGATGAAAGAGCAATTCAATATATCCATCAAAAAGTACAAAATCAACCTTGATGTGCACCTGCTCTGGTTGACGTATTTCCCCTTTATCGGATGGCTGTACCCGTTCATCTTCAAGAAGGATGACGCCTTCGCCATGCACCACGGGAAACAGGCTTTTATCATGGCGCTCCTGTTCACCGCAATACCGATCGCGATAACCTTTTCGGCGGCCTTCATACCGATTACCTGGCGCGTGATCAAGCTGATATTCGCGATCTTGATCTACCTGTCGCACCTGGCCTATTTCGCCCTGTGCGCGTGGGGTCTTCTCAAAGTCTGGGATCGGAGCGCGTACGAATTTCCCGTGATAATGCGGTTCGCAAAAAAACTTGACGTCTGAATAGAAATGATGATCATTGTGCTCCCCGCGGGTGAAAGCTGCGGCAGACTTTACGCACACCATAGTATAGTACACGCGTCCGTAGCTCAGTTGGATAGAGCGCCGGACTACGAATCCGTAGGTCGCAGGTTCGACTCCTGCCGGACGCGCAGTTTTTCCATGCATATCCCCACGGAACCCGGAAGGCCTTGGCTAACCCCTCACCCGGTATGATGCTGTAATTGAATTATTGGATTATCATCGAATTTGAAACAACCGGTTGATCATTTCCATTGAGGTCATTATATCATCAGTATCGCTTTTTTCATCGGTCAGCAACGATTCGATTGTCTTAAGTTCATTCACAATATAACAATACGACTGGTCTTTCAATTCCTCGATACCATTATTCACCATGCCGGTCAGGTCCGATGTCACACGGTGAAGGTTTTTATCGATCTCATACGGGAATTGATTCGCGAAATGCCTTCTGAAAACATTCTTATAAATAAACATGGGAAAAAGAAACCAAAGGAGATCTAGATGGAACTCGCTCGCTCGGCCGATCCTGACGTCGGGGGTTCTTATCTCTTTTATCTCGACCACCCATTCTTCCGATCTTATGGTGATCCCCAATACGGCCTTGATGCTATGGTTCAACCGATCGCGGAAGGATTTCAGGAAAAACAAGTAATGGCGCTCCACAGCATCGAGCAATTCGACGAAATTCGGACGCTCGGCATCCACTATTTTTTTTATTTCAAACTGTAAAACATCGTTAAGCCATTTTTCATATTTACGCGAAATCTTGAATAAATTGCCCCGCCAGGATTTATATTCTTCTAAAAATTTTTCACGGACGGCAACATTCAGTCCTGTCCGATAGGGCCTGATATACGAGAAAATCTTTTCCCTGGTCTGGCTTAAGAAGTTGGTCATCAAAAGAAGGAGCTCCTCGCGTACATAGTCAATGCTCAGCCGTTCGCTTAAAATCTGTGATTTTAATTCGTTCCGTTCAGCGTCCGATTTCCTCGAAACGCTCAGGCTCAGTTCAAGATAGCTGAGACAGGCTTGGGCGAGGGATTCAATTTTATACGTTACTATCTTTTCGAATTCACCGCTGAAGTCTTTCATAAGCGGAACAAAAAGGGCGTCATTCAATTCTTTCCTATATTTTACACTGTCCTGTTTTGCCGAATAGCAGTGGATGGGAAGGTCGCGATTAAAGACCTTCCGTATTGATTGTTTTAAAAAACCCATTATTTCGTCGATCTGTACATCGTCGAAGAGATCGGCCTTGGTAAGAAGGATCACAATATCGGGGCTGTACTTTTCGACCTCCTTGACGAGCAGTATTTCATTTTCAGACAGCGGGCGGTCAGCGCTGATGGCTACGATAGCCACACCTATTTCCGGCGCCCATTTTTCAGTGACTTCACTGTTGTGTTTAAAGATACTTCCCAACCCTGGAGTATCGACAAAACGCAGGCCGTCATAAGGTTTCAAAGTGGGGAGTTCGACATCGACCCATAAAACATTTTTTTTGTTTTCGGGATTTTTAGACTCTGAAACATACTCATCAATATCAGCAATGCCGATTTCCTCGATATGACCGTCGAAAAAGGAAACCGTCGCTTTTTCACGTTCACCGTACTGGATCCTGGTGATAACCGAGGTCAGGGGTATAACGCCTGTGGGCAACAGTTGCTTCTCCATGAAACTGTTCAGGAACGAGCTTTTCCCCGCCTTGAACTGGCCGAGCACGGCAACATCGATCACTTTCTTTTGAGAAAGTATACTTTCGACGACCTGTATGTTCCTGTCCAGGGTGGTGATACTGTTGGTAACGCAAATTTCCTTTATCGTTTGCAACAGAATTTTCATATATCAATTCCTCTTGTAAAACCAGCCAATTATATCATACCTTTGTCATAGAGAATTAAAAAGATTATAATGATACCTATTATAAAAACAAACGCGACACCGGCGTATTCTAAAGACATCATTAGTTTTTTTCTTTTCGATATTGCCGGGAAGTGGCTGTAGCCATCATACGCCCTCATAAAGGCAACGGCACCTCCCAGTATACCGAAAATCGCGCCAAGAAGCAGGAGCGTTGTAATACCTCTTGAATCCATCAGAAGGTTTTATAAATCATCCATTCATTATTTTTTGAAAGGATTCTCGAACACAGCCGATCCGCCGAGCTCCAATTCAATCTCCAGCAGGCGGTTGTACTTGGCAATGCGTTCGCTCCGGCAGGCTGATCCGGTCTTGATCTGGCCGCCGCCCATGGCCACAGCGAAATCGGCCATGAAGGCGTCTTCGGTTTCACCCGAGCGATGGGAAATGACGAAACCCCATCCCGCCTTACGGCACAGGTTGATCGCTTCGATGGTTTCCGTGACCGTGCCGATCTGGTTGAGCTTGATGAGCACGGCATTGGATGTTTTTTCCTTTATTCCGCGCGCGATAAACTTCGTGTTGATGACGAAAATGTCGTCACCGACTATCTGGATTTTATCGCCGAGAGCGGCCGTGTGATCTCTGAACCCGTTCCAATCGTTCTCATCCAGCCCGTCCTCTATTGAAACTATATGATATTTATCAACCCAGCTTTTATACAATGCCGTCATTTCAGCACTGGATTTATTTCCATGGCCGGACTTCGAAAGCACGTAGGAGCCCTTTTCAAAGAAGGAGCTCGCTGCAGGATCGAGAGCAAGGGCAACGTCCTTTCCCGGTTCATAACCGGCGGACTTAATCGCCTCAATGATAACCTCGCAGGCCTCGTCGTTGCTTTTAAGGTTTGGGGCGAATCCTCCCTCGTCGCCGACGCCGGTGGAGTACCCTTTTTTACCGAGTATTTTCTTCAATGAGTGAAAAGTTTCCGCGCCGTAGCGGAGGGCCTCCGCGAAGGTGGGCGCGCCGATCGGCATAACCATGAACTCCTGGAAGTCGACGCTTTTCTCCGCGTGTTTGCCCCCATTTAAAATGTTCATCATGGGTACGGGAATGCGGTATGAGCCCGTACCACCAAGGTATGCATACAAGGGGATGGCCGACGTCATAGCGGCCGCTTTCGCCGCGGCCATGGATACACCCAGAATGGCATTGGCTCCGAGCTTCGCCTTGTTAGGGGTGTCGTCGAGATCTATGAGCAGGCGGTCGATCTCGGCCTGTTTCGACGGGTCCATGCCGATGACTTTTGGAGCGATGATGGCGTTGACATTGTTGACCGCTTTCAATACACCCTTGCCGTCATAGCGCTTTTTATCACCGTCGCGGAGCTCCACGGCCTCGTTTTCGCCTGTGGATGCACCGGAGGGTACTGAAGATGATATGGTAATGCCCTTTTCTAATGCCATGAAAACTCGGATAGTTGGGTTTCCCCGCGAGTCGAGTATCTCGATGGCGCTAATCCTTTTTATTTTTTCTCTCATAGTGCCTCCTTATATTGATGATATTTAACGTGTCCCCTTCTTTTTCAGATAATTATCAATATCCCCAGTTTCCCAAACATCCGCGACCCGATCGAGCTGGGGAACCTCCTCGTCCGCCATGGGCGCTTCTAGTAAGTGCTCGGGGAGAAAGGCCTTGTTAGCGATTATTGTCGGAATGACGGCGCTTCCAATGACTGCCGCAATAAGAAATGAGTATTGATCGCGGGTAATGATATCATGAGTGAGCCCGTACAGGGCCGAAATTGATCCGAAGGTGAGGCCCGTGGACATAAGCAACGTGTAATACCAACGCTCCTTTTTGCTTTCACGGAATCTGCCGATGACCGGGTAGAGGCCGAATATTTTCGATATTACCTTACCTCCGAAAAGGGCGAAGAATACCAGCGGTGCCGCAACAACCGCCGGTATCGAAACAAAGTACCCGGCCCGGAGAAAATAGATCGGCGTGAGAAAACTTATGGTGAGCGTGCGAAGCCTCCTGATGAAGAACTCATCCTTCGCAACGCTTCCGGCAAGTACCATGCCCGCGATGTAGGCAGGTAGAACCGCCTCGCTGCCGGACCAGAGGGCGAGCGCGCCGAGGCTGAAGAGAACGAAGACAATCCACTTGGTTCTGATTGCTGCAGTGCGGTTCCCGTATATATGGGTAAGACGCGCGGTAAGCGGCGGCAGAATAAAAATTATCGCGGCACAGGCCACTATCAAGATAATTGTTTTGTAGCTAAAAGGCGCGAAGATGAGTCCCAAGGCTATGACCGTTCCCAGGTCATTGACGAAGCAGGCCCCGAGTATGCCCTTGCCGTATTCGGTTTTGTTGAAACCGTATTCAAGCATGACCGCATAGACCACGGCCATGGATGTGGTCGATAATGCGATACCGCCGAGAAGGCTCGCACGGGGATCCCAGCCGAGTACAAAATAAGCCAGGGCAGCACAGCCCAGGAATGGAGCCAAGAAGCCGATAAGGCCGACCAGTGTGACCTCCTTTGCTTTGGCCCTGAGCGAAACCGGATCGAGCTCGGCGCCGGCGAGGAACGTGAGAAGCATCGCACCGGAACCTGCGATGAATTTCATCCAATCGGCGTTCGGTTTTAATATATCAGGATCGAAAAAGCGGGCGGCTACGTATCCGGCCGCGGCGCCGACGCATATCTCCATGAGGGCCATGGATATTTTAAGACGATTGGCAAGAATTGTCGACAGTACCGCAAGAGCGAGCCACACCGAGGCTATGATGTAAATATCGAGCATGGAATCCTCCTGAAACGAAAAAACCCACCGCGCGGTGGATTTCATTAATAGACGAAACCCACCACTTGGAAGCGGTAGGAGTCATCAGCCTTTTTAAAAGGCGTTTTTTGGGGGACTCCATCCCCAATAAAAAGAATATTGGACAAATAAAATGATGCGGATATTTTTTCAAGTAAATTAAATAGCTTGTCAGAACTTTATTTGATGGATACTATATAAATAAATCTCCGTATCATGATCGATTTAACATGAAAAAAATCCTGCTCGTCGCCATCAACGCGCGCTACACCCATTCCTGCCTCGCGCTCTACTGTCTGAAGTCCTTTGCGCGCGATCTCGGTCATGATATCGTCATACGGGAATTTTCCATCAACCGGCGGATTGATGCTATAATCGCGGACATCGTAGCGGAACAGTCTGACGCGGTCGCGTTTTCAGTTTATATCTGGAACGTTGAGCTTATAAAACAGATGCTGCCGGCCGTACAAGAGCTTCGAAAAAAATGTATGATACTCCTGGGCGGCCCTGAAGTCAGCTACAATCCCGAATCATGGCTCGAGGCTTTTCCTGGCGTGGACTGCATCATCATCGGCGGCGGCGAGGCCGGCTTCCGCCGCCTGCTGGAAGAAAATCTCTCGCTCCGTGAAAAAATCATCCGCATACCCAATCCGCGCTTTGAGACCATGCCGATGCCCTATGCGTCCGAGGACCTTGAAGCCCTTAAAAACAAATATATCTATTATGAGTCCAGCAGGGGCTGTCCGTTCCACTGCTCCTACTGCCTGTCGTCCCGCGGCGACCAGGAGCTCGAAATGAAAAGGACGGACACCGTGAAGGATGAATTGCGGTTCATTCTTTCGCACGGACCGCAGCTCATAAAATTCGTCGACCGCACGTTCAATATCCGGCACGAGCATTACCGCGCGATATGGGCCTTCCTCCTGGAAAACTGCAGCGGTGGGCATACGAAATTTCACTTCGAGATACACCCATCCCATCTCGACGAGGATGACTTCGCCATTCTGGCGCGCTGCCCCGAGGATATGTTCCAGTTCGAGATCGGCGTTCAATCGACAAACCCTGAAACACTCGCCGCGGTCGGGAGAACCGGCAGGTGGAATGAGGAAAAGGAGGCGATACGGCGGCTCATCAGCCTGGGGACCATACGCGTGCATTGTGACATGATCGCGGGCCTCCCATACGATGACATGGCATCGCTCGCCCGCACCTTCGACGAACTGTACGGGCTCCGCCCGGACCATCTCCAGGTCGGGTTTCTCAAACTACTGCCAGGCACGGAGATGCGTGAACGGTCGGAGGAATACGGTAATTCACACTCTCAATACTCGCCGTACCAGGTGCTTGAAAACCGCTGGCTGAGCAGGGCGGATATGCGGCTCGTTGAAAAAATCGCTTTCCTCATCGACCGTCTGTACAATACGCGCCGGTTTGACCTGACCCTGAATGCTCTTGCGGGGCGGTATGAATCGCCTTTCAACCTGTACCGGGACCTCGCTCGGATCAGGGATGCGGCCGGCGCCCCGCTCACCCGGAGATGGGAAACCGGCGCCGACTTTTTGATGCGCGCCGCCATAACCCGCTTTCCCGGGAAAAAAAGTTTTTTTCTCGACGCGCTGCGATGGGACTGGTGTGCTGGCACGCGGTCGCACCGATATCCCGACCTCATAAAGCCGGAAAACGCCGCCGGTATAAAAAAATCGGGATATTCGTTCTTCAGAGACATGGCTGAAGACAGCGCTGTCCGCTATAGGGACGCCACATTCGAGCTTTCAGACCTGAAGAGGGCGTTGTTCTTTAAGGCCGAGTCCGATGAATTCAGGCACATTCAGATGGACAGTTATTCGTGCGCGCTGTTTCTTCCTGAAAAAAAAGTCATTTTTTATAATGCCTGATGATCAATAGACTTGTTAAATATCTATTCATAATTATTCACATTTACGGGGCTGTCTAATAAGTCAGTTAAGATACAACATCCCCCTCCCTTGATGGGAGGGGACAGGGGAGGGTGATTCTAACATCTGATGCATTCAGCAGTTAGTCACCCCCACCTAACCTCCCCCATCAAGGGGGAGGGATGATAGATGAATATTCGAACTAGTTGGACAACCACTAAAAATCATTGATTATTGAGTTTCGCAACAAGTCTAATAGAGACAATCATCACGCATAATAGACTTTTTGCATATCTAAATAAAATAAGATAACATCACATGAAAAAAAAGAACAGAATCCATCTTAACCGGCTCATTGAAAAATACCGGCGCGGCGATACCGTACCGCCCTGCCCCCACTTCGGCCGGTGCGGCGGTTGCCTGTTCCAGGACCTTTCCTATGATGATCAGCTTGAATTGAAAAAGGAGCTGGTGAACGACGCGCTTCAGGAGATCGCCTCCGTGGACCGCGTCAATCCCTCGCCGCCATACCGCTACCGGAGCAGGATGGACATGGTCACCGCCTTCGGCAGATGCGGCCTGCGCCGCAGCGGGAGCTACCGCGTCGTCATCGACATTGAATTCTGCCGGATCATGCGGGAGAAGTCCGAGCGCCTGTACCGTGCGATCAGGCCGCTCATCAGCGATATCGAAGACTATGACTATCTGCGCCATCATGGCTATCTCCGCTACGTGGTGCTGCGGGAGGCACTGTTTACCGGACAGGTCATGCTCAATTTCGTGACAGCAGCGTGGGAAAACAGGCTCGCGTCCGTGATAGAGCGGATCGCCGATCAAGCCGATTCGGTCTCCCTCATCCATAGCGGCGGTCTAGCCGATCTGAGCTACGGGGATATATTCGAGACGATCAAAGGCGGGTATATTGAAGAATCCCTCGACGGCATCCGCTTCCGCATCACGCCCAATTCATTCTTTCAGTCCAACGCCGAAATCGCGGTTCAGATGTACCGTCGAATCAGAAATGAAGCCGGTGGCAGGGTTCTTGACCTCTGTTCCGGCGTGGGGGGCATCTCCCTGTTTATCGCGGGATCGGTCGATCGCGTGACCGGGGTCGAGATGAACCGCGAGGCCGTGGATGCGGCCGAAACGAACAGGCTCATAAACCGGATCGAAAACGCGGAATTCACCTGCGCCGAGGCAAAGGACTTCCTCCGCGGCCGCGTTGATGACTACGAAACCATCGTGCTCGATCCGCCCCGGAGCGGCATGCTGCCGGACGTCATGGAGCGAATCGACAGAATGAGGGCCGGGAAAATAATCTACCTGTCGTGCAACCCCGCAACCTTCCGCGACGATGTACGGAACCTGCACGGGTACCGGGTGGAATCCGTCGAGGCATACGACATGTTCCCGCAAACGCCGCACGTGGAGCTGCTGGGGATATTGAAAGCCGAATAAAGGCGGCCATCTGAGACTTGATACCGTATCGGGAGAGACATATGTTTCCGCCAGCACCTCACGGTTTTCTCGGCACATCAATAAGCGAATCCCGGTCGCACATATCCATCAGCGCGGCGCGCGAGTTTATAATGACGTCGGCCAGGAACTTGAAATTTATGGTATCGAACGAGTCATCGGGCGTGTGGTAGTTCCTGTTCCGGTAAAATCCGGTGTCCGATATCATCACCGCCGGATATCCCGAGCGGATGAACGATACGTGATCAGAGAGATCCATTCCGGGAATTGACGCCGGCCCGATGTATTCGTAAATTATGCGCCGCGCGTGCTCGTTGTATATTCTTTTCCACAGGTGCACGTATTCAGCGCTCGACGGAAGAGAGATGACGCTGATATAATCCCCGTAGGCCGGGTATGCGCCCCGTTTGTGGTTCAGGGGGTAGTCCTGGGGGCACCGCCGCGAGCCGTATCCCACCATCTCAAGACAGATCATAAGGTCTATCCTCTCCTTCCGCTTGCGGCAGTTCTTCGCATGCATCATGCTCCCCATGAGCTCCGTTGAAAAAAACGGCGGCTCCTCCAGGGTAAACGCTACAAACCGTATCGTTCTCCTGAATCTGAAACGCGACAGAAGCCGGAAAAGCTCCAGGAGCGCGGCCACGCCGGAGCCGTTGTCATCCGCACCCGGGGTCTCCTCAACGGTATCGTAATGGGCGCCCAGGAGTATGATGGCATCGGGGAATTCGGTCCCGCGGATCTCGGCGATGATGTTGGATACTTCCTTTCCCGATGCCCTGTATTTCTCTTCCGTTGGGAGGACGCCGTGCCGCGTAAAATAATCAATGATGTACCGCCGCGCGCGTTCGAGATTCTCGTACTTCCTGACGGTCCTCTCGCCGATGTCAACCGAAAGATAAC
>Ga0154692_104_pt3 | contig 29807 bp, 25 predicted proteins | sample Rifle2008BG13ft_FD_116121 | JGI IMG/M metagenome (GOLD analysis project Ga0154692, IMG submission 116121) | Spirochaetes bacterium RBG_13_51_14
CCCCCTCCCCCTCGATGGGAGGGGATAGGGGAGGGTGATTCTAACACCTGATGCATTCAGCAGTTAGTCACCCCCACCTAACCTCCCCCATCAAGGGGGAGGGATTATTGATGAATATTCGAACTTTTTAGACAACCCCCGGCCCCCATTACAGATCTAATCGGAGAGAGAGGGATTCGAACCCTCGGTGGGCAAAGCCCACAACGATTTTCGAGACCGTCCCCTTCGGCCAGCTCGGGCATCTCTCCAGAAATTCTGATTATTGAGAGTATAAAGTACCTGCAGGGCCCGATACATTCGGGAACTTCCCCCGGCCCTTTCCTCATTTTCCAAGTTACTTCTATTGAACAATCAGGGTATTTGTAAAGTATTTTTTCCATTATGGTCGCGCACAACAGGCCTGATGCAACTGGACCGGAAACGGTCATGGATCATGTATGACCGTGGATATTCCCCGTGGCTCCTCTCAGCGGTCAACAATGGATAGAATCGCGTCAATCACCGGTTCCGGCCTGAGCGAAGGAACCGATATGAATGCGGGATCATTTTTATAATAATCAATCAGGGGAGCGGTCTTCTCTGCGTACGTTGCGAGACGCTGCTTGATGGCTTCTTCGGTCTCATCGTCCCTCTGGATCGTGGGACTGCCGCACTTGTCGCAGATACCCTCCATTCGCGATGGTTTGGTATAGATATTGTATATCGCCTGGCATGCCGGATTGGAGCAGGTTCTCCGGGAGGAGAGCCTCCTGATGATGACGTCCACGGGCACCTCGAGGTTTACAACCGCGTCAATCTTTAGGGCGAGTATGCCCAGCATTTTTTTCAATGATTCAGCCTGGGCGATGGTGCGGGGAAACCCGTCGAGTATGAATCCCTCGCGGCAGTCATCTTGAAGGAGTCGATTTTCCATGATACCAAGTATGAGTGAGTCAGGGACGAGTTCGCCACGCTTCATGTATCCCTCGGCCGCCGCGCCAAGATCCGTACCGGCCTTGACTGCGCCGCGCAGGATGTCTCCGGTTGAAATCTGGCTGATTCCGAACCGATCCGTCAGCAGTTCCGCAACCGTGCCCTTGCCCGCTCCCGGGGCGCCCAGCAATATTATCCTCATAGAACATTCCCATTCAAAAGTGACGGCGGATTAGGATCACGCCCATTCTTGCTCGATAACCTTTTCCATGACCACATCTTTCATCGGATAGACCAGACCGACGATCTCCGCCGGTCTGAACCAGAGCTTGATCTCATGCTCTGCGTCCTCCGGGCTGGACGACGCGTGTACCACGTTCTCAAAAACACCGGACGTCGTTATTCGTCCGTAGGCGCCTCGGATCGAGACCGGGTTCGCCTTTTCCGGATTCGTGTCGCCAACGATCTCGCGCACCTTGGCGATGGCGTTCTCTCCCTGGTATACGAGCGCCAAAACGCGGTGCGTGTGATGCACGTCGCCCATGATGTAATGCACCAGTTCTTCGAAAAACGGTTTGTCCATGAGGTGCTTGTAATGCTCCCGCGCCAGCTTATCAGTAACCTGGACCACTTTCGCGCCGATGATGATCAGTTTCGTTTCCGATAGTCTTGAAAGGATATTCCCGGTCAGCGATTTGATCAGTCCGTCAGGCTTGATGATTACAAGAGTCTGTTCAATGGCCAATGAAATTCCCCTTCACGATCTATATCATTATAATGCGGTATGCGGAGCATTCACCGCACCCGCGGAGCGCGCCGCAAGAGTTATCAACATGCGTTGTATAAATCTAAAAAGCCCCGGTTGGGGCTCTTGTCGTTTGTGCCCAGGGCGGGACTTGAACCCGCACAGGATTATTCCCACATGGCCCTCAACCATGCGTGTCTACCAAATTCCACCACCTGGGCGCTGCGCCATAATATGGAAACCTACATAGTAAACAGCGGGGGATATTGTCAACAATAAAAAATCAATCTTCCCCGCACCCCGCGTTTAAGCCGACCGGGGCGTTAATTTGCGTACAATGACCCACATGCCCTCCGGATTTTCCTTATGGTCCCGTATAAGACATCGCTGCACTTCAACCGGAAGGGATGTGCCGTCCTTCCGGATATATTCCTTCCGATATATATCGGAATATCCCCTTTGAAGAACCTGCTCCTCTATGATTTTTTTCTCCTGTTTATGCCATTTTGCGGGCGTGATATCCCAGATGGTCAGCAGAAACAGCTCTTCCCGCTCATATCCCAGCAGATTCTCGAACGGCTGATTAAAATCAATCATTCTTCCATTCATGTCAATCCAGGTGTAGCCATCATGGATATTATTGAAGAGCTCCCGATACCGCCGCTCAGAATCTTTCAGTGCTTCTTCAAGCGTCTTGTGCTCCGAAATATCGCGCACGACCGCCACTGCGCCGTTGAACTTTCCATCCTTGATGATGGGAGAAAGCTTTGTTGAAAACCATTTGCGCTTTCCGCCAACATCGAGCCGGTACTCAAATTCCATCTCGCCCCCGTCCTTTATTTTATTAAATGCGGCGCGGAACAGTTCGTCGATTTCAGGCGGCATGATATCGGAGTGTTTTTCGCTGGTGAATTTGTCCGGTTCGATATAGAGATCCCCCATGTCCGGCGTGTGGTAAAAGGTGAATCGCGTTTCGGTGTCGAATGCGAACACCATGTCAGCCATGGACGAAAGAATCAATCGTAGCCTGCTCTCAGACTGTTCAAGGGCATGAACCGCCTGCAGTCGCTCGGTGATATCCGTGATGACGCCGTCGAGACGAATCTGGCTGTCGCCAAATTTTCTCGCCAGAACGCTGTCCCGCACCCAGCGTATTTCGCCCGTGTCCTGATAAATCTTATAACCGTCCTCCTCCCGGGTTGACTCCCCAGACATAAGTTTCCGGTAGAGCCCCCTGACCCGTTCCCGGTCATCCTCATGGACGATGCCGAACCACTGGTCAAGGCCCTGGTAAAAGTAGCCATGGAATCGGCCGGTAATATTTTCCACCGCCGGCGACTGATAGACATAAGTGACCCTGCCGCTGGAATCGATGATGCCGCTCCAGATGTACGCCGATACCGAGTTAAGGATCGTCTTCATTTTCTCGAACGCGACCCGGAGCTCGTACTCCACGGCCTTGCCGGCCGAGACATCCCGCGATATGCTGAAGATCACATCGCTGACGCGCAGCTTCCCGGGCGTCACCTTTGTCTCGACAGCGATAAACGTCCCGTCTCTTGCCCGGAAGGGTATCTCGCAGAGATATTTCTCGCCCACGATGATTTGCGAATAGGTCTCCTCCGCCTCGCTGCTCCGGTCGGGCGGATACAGGTCGAAGATGTTCATGTTGAGGAGTTCTTCTTTCGAGTAGCCCAGTTTATTGGTAGCCACAGGATTGCATTTAATGATGCTTCCGTTCGAATTAACAACGAATATGAAATCGCCCAGCATATCCATCATGATACGCCATTCTTCACTACCGTCGTATTCCAGGAATTCCCCGTTCTTCGGATGAGCGCCAAGCCTCCTGTTTTCATTGAGAACAGCGCGAAGCCGTTCCAGCTCCTCGATAAGCTCCTCTTTTGTTTTTGTGTGGTCGTCAGCCACGATTCTCCTCGTAAATCCTTATCACCCGGGAAGGGCCCGTGCGTTACCGTGTCCGCATGGAAGAAGCATCCCCCGCGTTAACCCACGTACCGGAAGGTCTTTAACGCCTCGACTTCGGTTTTATATATCTTGATGAAGTTTTCCAGATTGATGACCTTGAAGATGTATTTGATCTCATCGGACACGTTTGCCAGAACGATATCGCCGTTCTGCTTGCGGATCACTTTGGCGGTATTGATCATAACCCCGATGCCCGAACTGTCGATATATTCCAGCTCTTTTAGATCCACGTAAATCTTCAGGGCCCCGCCGGATATCAGCGTCTTGAAAAATATCCACAGGTCCTTGGAGTTGTCGATATCAACTTTTTTTGGCAGTAACGCCTTGAAAATAATGGTGGCGTAATCAAGCTTATCAGTGGTTACCTGCGAAATTTTAATGATATCAAAAACAAGATTCATGGGGCACCTCGGTCTTCATTTGAGTTCTCTCCCCGGTAAGGGAGGCATGGCGCGGATGCTGCATCAACAATCACCCTTCCTCATATAATGGCATGAGAACAAGTGCTAAAGATTATATGAGCTTAAAAAAATTTATCACCTCATCCTCGGTATTGAAAATGTTTATGAACCTGTTGAGATTTATCGGCTTAAAGAGCGTCAGTATTCGCTCCGGAACATTGAGCAGGACTATGTCGCCCTTATACTGGCGGATCAGCTTCGCCGATTCGATGAGCACGTTGATGCCGGAGCTGTCGATATATTCCAGGCCATGCAGATCCACGACGATTTTCTTGGCGCCTCCCTGGATCATGGTTCTCATGAAAATCCAGATGGCACTGGCGTTACTCATGACCATTACGTCCGCCGCCATCACCCGTATGATGAGTGCGTCGTAATCAATGACATCTTCATGTCGCTTCATGAGGTAGAGTATGTTGGTTACCATAAACCGGCTCACTCCCGAATTGTATGAATCCTTCAGAACTGCCGAACTCCATCACCGGGGAAAATCCTGATCGCGGCCGGAACCCCCCTAGGGTGGCAGCAGACAAATCTTTTTTTCAAGTATTTTTTACTCCTCATCCCGGAAAATCGACCACGACGATAGTCACGTCATCATCCATTCCCTTGCCGGATTCACCGGATGCCCATTCCGATACGGCAGCGATCGTTTTATCGACGAACTCCTCGGCCCCGCAGTCCTGGTATTTCCTGATGAGATCATGGAACCTGGCTTCGCCGAACATTTTATTGCTCGCGTTACGGGCTTCCACGATACCGTCCGTGTACAGGATTATCCGATCTCCGGGCATGATATCGGACTCTACGGTGATGTATTCCTCTTCATCCGACCAGCCGATAGGCATGCAGTTTTTCGATTCTATTATGATCCGCTTCTCGCTCCTGCGCCAGATCAGGAGCGGCCAGTGTCCGGCGTTGGCGTGCTGGAGCTTTTTCCGTGCGAGGTCAATGCAGGCGTAGCAGGCGGTTATAAACTGCCCGCCGGTATAATTGTACATGGTGGCGTTAATTCTTCTCATGAGTGTCGACGGATTAATGGTCTCCCGCCGCTGGAATGAATAGACCACTTTAAGCATGGCGCATATAAAGGCCGCCGGTATCCCGTGTCCCGATACGTCGGCCAGGAGAATCCCCAACTGATCCGCATCGATCATCTGCACATCGTAAAAGTCTCCGCCCAGCTCGGTCATCGGCACGTAACGGAGCGCGATCGACACACCCTCGATTTTCGGTATTTCCTGCATCAGGACCGAATTCTGTATCCCGTGCGCGATCTGAATGTCTCGCTTTATGAGAGCGAGTTCATTGTTCAGCTTTACGGACACCTGAAGGGATATGAGGCTGTTTACTCTGGCCAGGAGCTCCTGTTTGTTCACCGGTTTGGTCAGGTAATCGTTCGCCCCGGCCCCCAGTCCGTTGACAATGTCTCCCGGCTTATTCCGGGCAGTGAGTATCAGAATGGGTAGTTCGTAGAGGGAATACTTCTCACGTATGATGCGGCACACCTCGTATCCGGATATCCGCGGCAACATCAGGTCCAGGAGAACCAGGTCCACCTCTTCACGCGACAACTTCTCCAGTCCCTCGGTGCCGGTGCTTGCCGTGACCACATCGTATCCTTCCAGCGCGAGATAGTTGATCATCACCTGCAGATTGACGGGCTCGTCGTCAATGACAAGGATCCGTTTAAAGCTCCTGTCCCCCGCCGGCCCTTTTTCCGACATGGCACGTATATGGTCGGCGCCGGGCTCCAGAAACGACGCCACCGACTCGGCGAAAAGGGGGACCTCTGCAGGCTCATCGTTATTCGACAGCAGATCTCTTTCCGCGGCTGCGATTGTAAAGAAGAACCGCGAACCCCTGCCCGGCTCGCTCTCCAGCCAAATCCTGCCGCCATGAAGTTCCACCAGCCTTTTCGTTATGGCCAGCCCCAGCCCGGTCCCTCCGAATTCGCGCTCAGTCGAACCGTCGACCTGCTCGAAGGTCTCGAAGATCCGTTCCTTTTTGTCGACCGGAATGCCAATACCGGCATCGGATACGGTTATGATGTAAACACTATCGTTAGCGGGATCACGTTCCGCAGTTATGGTGATCTCTCCGGTCTCGGTGAACTTCACTGCATTACCGATCAGGTTCAGCATAATCTGCTGAAGCCGGTTCTCGTCGCCGTACACGATGGTCGATTCAAAATCGATGCGGTTCCGTATAACCAGCGTCTTCTTTTCCGCCGCCGGCTGCAAAATCGCTTTCACCAGCCGAACCAGAGAATGCATGTTTACCGCTTTTTTACTGAGGACGATGTCATGGTGCTTCAGCTTCGAAAAATCGAGAATATCATTCACCATGGCTGCCAGACGCCTTCCGCTGTAAACGATCAAGGAAAGGTCGTGGACCGATTCCTCGCTGACAGGACCCGCGGCCCCGCCGATGAGGGACTCGGCGATACCGATGATCCCGTACAGAGGAGTGCGGAGCTCATGGGACATGTTGGCCAGAAATTCGTCCTTGAGGACATCCAGCCGCTTCAGCGCAACGTTGGCGGCGCGAAGTTCGTCGATCTCCAGTTTCACGATCTGTGCCAGATGGTTAAACGTGGTGGCCAGGATACCCAGCTCGTCCCGCTTGTTCACCGGTATCCGATATTCCAGATCACCGCCGCCGATTTTCTCCACGCCCATAATGAGGTTCGCTATGGGTCGTGAAATGACATTGCTGAAAAAAAGCCCCAGAACAGTCACCACGATAAGTGCTACGACAATGGAGCCGTATAGTATCTTTCTGAGCTGCTTGATGGGAGCCAGCACTATTGACTTTGAAAATACAAGTCTGCCGATGCATATAGCCGGTTTTCCAGGAAGCGAGTCGGTTGACACGAATTCATAGCAGACATCGTCAACGCCGGGGAAACGCCCCTCACGGTACCCGGTGCGCCGCTTCAGTTCCTCAACGGTCTCGGTTGTAACGGTGTCGGTCTCGACGACGCGCGCTGACAGATTTCGATTGCTGTAGCGCGCCAGGATTAAGCCGTTATAATGCTCCCGGGAAGATACCAGTATGGCATCGGCATAGATAAGGCCGTCATTGGTCAGCGGCTTCAGTATGGACAGCATCTCTTTGGCGTCAACCATCGAACTGCTGATATCGCCACCGTTCATGAGGAGGATGTTCAGCGTGGTCCGCGCCAGAATTCTGCTGTTGATTTCACCCTGGTGGGTGATGAGGTTCAATTTCTGCTTTTCCTGCTGGTTCAGGATGAATATCGATAGGGGAAGTGTGGCCGCCAGAATGATGAGTATGAATATCAGGATTAATTTATATCGTATTTTCAAGATTTTCCCTGATTGACGAAATCGCTATCTCGTGAATATATGATAACAATAAAATTAATCAAGAGTCTCGTTTAATCAACCCAATTTTTATATCGATGTGGCTTTTTTTTGAAGTATATAATCAGTTGGAGGCATGTGATTTATTTTAAGGGACTGTAATAGAATGTCTTTGTTGCCTAATCAATGATACGCTAATAATTAAAGGATGCTGGGAATCATACAGTGTTACGTTGATTTTTTTGAGAAGCAAAAATGAACTTTTTCGTATCCTATTATGTTCACGGGTATTTTGATAAGACCGGCCTCCATGAATGTCGTCCCTGGGGGGTCCGCTCATGCATGGTAAAAAAAGAAGGCTGACATTGCGTCAGCCTATCAAGAAGTATTACCTTAAAAGTTTGCTGAAGTTTGACTTCAGCACTTAAGCTGAATAAAGTGATTAAACATATTTTAGGAGGATTTGCCTAAAATATACAGCTTAATAAGGCTAGTTGTGGCATTAACGTAACATATAACTATATTTAAGTCTCGCAAGGTTATAAATGTGGAACAATTTATTGTTACGGATTTATAAACCTGTAACTCCTTACTACTCCGCCTCTCCTGACTTCGGTAGGGATCAAAGTAAATTTACCTGCGGCTCATTTGATTTTCATGATTTCAAGGCCTGAGATCGGGGGTCAGAGTAAATAAACCTTACATTTTTTATGTTTTTATGATCTCCACACGTCCTCAGTCGGAGGAATAAGAAAAATGCACATGCCCGGAGCGGTTAAATACCTTGCTGTTTAATGTTTTTTTTCCGGTATTCAGCTGGGGATACGCCGGTAGTCCTTCGAAAAGCTGAATGGAAGGCTGAATATGAATTGAAGCCGACGGCGAGGGCTATTGAAAGAGTATTTCGCTCAGGCTCATCAATCAGTAGTTTTTTTGCCTCATCAATGCGGTAGCCGTTTACGAAATTATTAAAATTCTTATTATAATGCTGATTGAGAAACTGGGATAACTGGTGTTGCGTTACTCCCAGAGCTTCGCTGAGCTTCGGCAAGGTGAGCTCCTCGTCGCAGTAGAGTTTTTCGCCCTCCATCATGGCTATCAATTGCTTCCTCAGGCTGTTCAGATCCAGGCCGTTCAAATATGATTTTGAATATGACTCGCCCCCGACGTGAACGGTTCCGTACTGCATGAGATAGGGATATCGCTGTCCCAGAAGATAAAAACATAATATAACCAACCCGACGAAAAGATTAATAATTTTCAGTACGGGAAGCGAGAGCGCGATGGTGCCCCCGACGCCGACAATACCGGTGATCACCCATATAATCAGGAAAGTAAAAAGAGATACGATCTTTTTTTCCGCCGGATTTCCTATTTTAAGCTGAAGAACAATCCGCACCAGCGGGGCGGCTATATAAATAACCGGGAGGAACACGCTGGCGGTAAATACCACGCGGAGCATGATGTGCTTGCTCTGGTTCAGCATTTCGAAGATGATCTCCCGCTGAACATTGGGCGTGTACAGGAAATAGGGTATGAGGTACATGCCGACAACAAGGAGTGGGACGAAATGCACGATATCCCTTCTGCTGAGCCTGTCCTTGTCCCCTGTGAGGCTCAGGACATAAAAATAAAGAAGGGGACCGAGGCATAATTCCACGGGCACCTGGAAAAACAAGAGAATAGGATAATCATATACCTTCTGGGAGTGGAGCAGGTAGAGCGAAAAAGTGATATAGCCCATCAGCGCAAGGATAATGGCAAGGACCACATTTCTGAAATAGAGCGGCCGCACGATCAATCCCAGGGCCATAACCAGGGAAAGCCCGCTTGCAAAAATTATAATCAGGTCAATTATTGACATTTCATGTAACCGGATTCAATAAGTAATAGTTAGGCGAATTTTTCCTGTTTATCAATTTATCTATGCAAAAAAACGCTTGAGTCTTGTAATTAATTCGACTTAGAAGATTTTTATTCCCCTCCCTCAATGGGAGGGGTTAGGGGATGGTGATTAGAACAGAAATTGATTCTTTCGTAATTTCCTCGCAAAATACACTAAACTGCTTGACATTAACTTTTTTCACACCCACCCCAGCCCTCACCCCTCAAGGGGGAGGGAGTTCTTATTTCAATTTTCACCTGAGTCGAGTAATTACTATTTTATTTCAGCAACAAGTCAATAAATAGGTTATTTTCAGGAAACGACGAAAATTATGCAAGAAGAATTATAGCGTCATAAATCATAAAATGCAAAGCCTGCGCATACGCTAAAATCCCTTGACTTTATAAATAATTGTAAAATAATCTTTCTGTTGGTTACAAAATACCGCGAAAGGGGGATGACCCATGGTTGCGGTCGACGGTAAAAGAATAAAATCACTATCAGCCATCATATTATTCATTTTAATGTTCACCGTGTTTCCATTTAATAGCGGCGCGCAGATTATCACCTTCAGCATATTCGATCTTCGGACTAAGATAGCCGGTCACCGGTGGAGCTTTCATCCCGGTGATTCCCCTGTATTGAAGAGCCTCAGTGAGGATTTTGAAATCGGGGCACCCGGAAGGGGTACCGCCTTTCAAACTCAGCATCGGCATCAATTACGGCCCGGCCATCGCCAGGTACATCGGCAGCCATGAGCGGATGGATTACAGCGTCATCGGCGACGCCGTTAACACCCCCTCGCGGATAGAGAGCAACGGCATACCCGGAAAGGTGGCCATATCTGAATCCACCTTCCATGCGATCGGCGGTGACAAGTATCTCAAGTATTCCGGAACGAGGGAAATTACCGTGAAGGGCAAAAGCGCGCCTCTGAAAATTTATATCGTGGAAGACGTGCTGCCCCTGGCTGGATCAGTCATATAGTACAGGCCCCGGAGGCTCATCTCTGTCGTGCATTTCAATCCTCTCTATGACGGTCGGATATGTGGACAATTCGATTCAAGAACTCATCATACGTTAGGAAGGCTTGGGTGGGTACTTACAGCGCATTGGTGCGCGTCAATGATCTTCATTGGCACTAGATTCTAATGTAAAATGCTGATTACGGCATCATATATGAATTTCCCGCTGAAAACAATGAGGACAACGCCACTGACCCCGAAAATGACTTTCTGAAAATTCTTGCCCAAGATGCGGCCACCCTTGAAGGAAAGGGCCGAAAGCAACCAGCTCCAACCAAGGTCGCATAGCCAGTGACAGACCATGAAAACAACAAGCCCGACCGTGCCAAATCCGGCCGCCTGCATTACGAGCGTGGCACCCACGGTGGCCCACCAGATGAGGAAGTAGGGATTGACCGCGGTGAGCATTATGCCCGCCAGCACGGGGGAGCGTCGTTCATTCGAAACCGGAGCACCGCCGGCGCGCAGGCCCTGGAACATGCCGGCTGCCATAATCAGGAGGAAGATGCCGCCTGCCAGACCGATGGTCGGCTTCACGTACGGAAGGCTGAAGAGATAACCGAATCCGAAGAAGATGGCCGACATAAGGGGGAACTCCACCACGGCATGGCCTGCTGCGACCAGGGCTCCCGCGTGCGGCTCTTCGCTCCCCTTGACTACGGTGACAGCGCTCATGGGCCCCGGCGCCATAACGCCGGAAAGGGAGATCAGCATGGCGCCGACAAGGAATTGGAAAAATGCAGGATCCATTATTGATGACATGCCGATACTCCGGAGCTTGAAAAAAATGCGCGTGCCAGCCCATTATCCTGGTCGCGGTGAATTGTCAATACTTTATCCATCCACCGCCTATTTGATCATGTATTCGCCGCATCACACTCTTTTCCGCATAATCACGATCCAGGTCCCCCTAACGTCATACCTTGCGGTTACGACAACCGTTTCATGTATCCCACCACAACATGGTAATTGTAATTGACGTTTCCCGGGGCCCGAGTATCATCATTCTTTCATTAATAGCAGCTCGGCAGCATGTCATGATTCAGGAAAGCAGGATACTGGTTTTGAACAACAGTTCCGGCGCTACACCTCTTCTGGATGCAGTTCAGCGCGAGATGACGGCGCGCTCCATAACCGCCCGGGAGCTGAAGCGCAAGTTCAATATGGACGATTACTTGAAAAGGATGGAATCATACAAATGAATTACAGAAAAGAGCTGAATAAAATGCGAGAACACCATTCACGGTATTATCCCGTTTTGAAAAAGCTCATCGCCCAGCACCGTGAATGGCGGAACGGAGATGCACCTCTTCAGATCAGCGAAACCGCCACCATGCTTATAATACTCGAGCTGATAGACATCGGGTACGCGGATGCTGAATCTTTCATCGTCAGAAAGCGGTTCGATGATGTTACCGGTCTCTGGTATACAGGGCGGTATCCGCTTACTGACGATGGTGTTTTATTTTTTCGCGGCAACCGGCTTCTTAGCTGCGCTCTCCTTGCATTTTTCAGGAAACTGTTTAGGCCTCTCTGATGGCACCGATAAGCTGGGAACCCCTCTCCGGCCTCCATCCAGTGTACTGATGCCAATAATACAGTTATTGCAGTATTCGCAACAAAGAGCGTACCGATAACTATCTGTTGCACCAAGGGCGAAACCACGCGAGCGAGGGCTTTAATGCCACAAAGATCTTGATTAGGTTGAATAAGGACGCATCTCGGCGGAAACACCCAATAAAAAAAGACAGGCGCTTTCTCCACGCCTGTTAAATCTCGCCTACCCTAAACCTCTTTGCAATTATTAGACCCTATTTCCTGATTAAGCATCCTCCGGTTGATATATCCGGGATTGTTTTTGAAAGAATTTAAAACCATCCGGACGGTTTTAAATATATTAAAAAACACCTCTGTTGTCTTGCCAGATTCTGGTATATCCAAAAGTGACAATTATGGAATAAAATGAATTATATGGTTTTTTTCAATACTTTGCCATTATCAGATTAACCTGATAATGTCCACCAAAAGTGCTGAAATGATTACCTATAATCCTCCGATTGAAGATATATCGTAATCAGTCAAAATGAGCTCAATAAAAAGATAAAGGGCTTTTTCAAAAGACGATGTTTTTCTCTACCGATAGTTATCGGTATTTTATAACTATTGGACACATAAGGAGTTACAAATTCAACCGAAACCGATAACTATCGGATGCCCGACCTTTTATACACCCCCTACATTTAAACCCACCTTCAAGCTTATATGTGATTTAGTAGCCCATTTTTTTCAATTCTCTTACAACACCGACATAAAATCCGATGACGTCAAAACCTGGCGTAAGACCGAAAAAATGATTGATTTCATTGAAATGATTCACGCCGTCAGATGTACCGATAAGCGTCCTTCTAAATTTGTCCCACTGTGCGCTCTTGTCCGAGACCATACAATCGTTGTCGCCAGCGCCCATGTAGCTCATGATGGCCCACCCACCATCAATATGGGTAACGTTTGTGCCTGTTACCACGCCCGCCCAGGACAGATAGTATATACGGCTTACATCCTGAAGTTCTTTTTATTTCTTCTGGAAGAGGAAATGGCCCCGTTCACGGACCCTGTACATTTCCGGTAAGGGATGGGTCGCCGAGATGTTCCGCACAAAAGGCTCGGATGTCGATATCATCGTCACCGGGTATAACCATCCCTACTATATAGAGCCGCCGAAACCCTGCACATTCTATGATCCTCCTACCGATCCAGACGCAGCCTCGGACTCAGAGTCGCTGGCGGTGCGCATCTTTTCCCGCATGGCCTATGAAAAAAAGCCGACCCACTTCCCCGCCGACGAGTGGATCGTGAGAGCATCACTGGCGATACTTGAGAGGAAAAAGCCGGACTTCGGCGTTATTCTCCTGGCGCAGATGGACGACGCCCAGCACGGTCTCGGCGCTATCGGTAGCCTCGCTGAATTTAAGGAAAAATGGCATCTTTTTACAGGCACCGTGGATGAAAGCAGGTATAACCCGGATGTGTGGAAAGGGCCGATTGTGGACGCGGTCAGAGACGTGGACATACAGTTCGGGAGGCTCATTGACGGTTTGCGAAAAATTCCCTACTACCGTGACGCCACCAGCTTCGGCATGGCCCACTTCAGGAGAAAGACAATTGAAGCGAGAATGGAGCGGGCCCAGGAAGCCAAGCGTATCCTCCAGTCTCACCGCGTGCGTGACAAGTTTACCGGAGCGCAGGTTTCACCATGGCACGTTCTGGACATGAGGGAGATGAAAAGCGGTGTCCCTGGTGTGTGTTCGCCCGGAGAGCTCTTTCATCCCCTATTTGGAACCAACAACAGACGGGGTATGCCCCACTGGCCGGACCTGTTCATCTTCATGAAAGACGGATGGCAGCTGCCCATTACGTCAAAAATGGTCCATAATATCGGCGCGGAGCTTCCGCGGTTTCTCCCGACAACCTACATATTTTACGGGGGTCACGGCGCCCCGGATACCGATGACATCGTCATAGCGATAGGTGGGGCGGGGATACCTAAGGGTAAGATAATATCCGATCCGCAGTTTAGGCGCAACCATCGGATATCTGATATTGCGGCCACGGTGTCGGCCCAGTACGGACTCGGCCTGCGGGGCCTGACCGCCGGGAAGGACCGCAGCACGGATATGTAGAGAGAATCACGGTTCTCATTGCGTTATACCGCCAGAAGAGAAACCGCACCGGGCCCCGGCTTCCATAATGTAGGAATCGCGTATCCGCTCGCGGCCGGCAGCGCCCCGCGCCAGGATATTGTTCGTCATATAGTATGAAGCTGAGAACCTGAATCCGTTAAAAATGAAAATCGACACAACGGAATCATAATTATATGAAAGCGTGACTCCCGCCCGCTGGCTCTCCAGGATGAACTTTTTTTTCTCCTCGCTTTCGTCATTATAGTTGAGAGCCTCTTTCAGAAAATAGGCGGCGTACCGCACGTCTCGGTACGGATACGCGATCAGGTAGAAAGGCTCCCGCCGGTACGACCATTCCATCGACAGAGAAAAATACCGGTGGATGTTGAAATAAACACGCGCGCTCCCGATGCAGGGGAGCATCCCGGATAAAACCAGTGAAATTTTTTCATGGGGCCGCCAGACCATCAGCAGGGGAAGACCAGCATTAATAAAAAAATTATGCGCCCGGTGCCGGTACGCTATCATTGGATGCGGCAGAGAAAGATTCCAGAGTTCGCCCCGTGAGGAAAACATGATGCCCACATGAATCGAATGGGGACCCGACCTCCACACGCGATAGTCGCCGCTCCCGGTGATAGTTATCGTATTGAATCCATCAAACAGTCGGTCGCTCCTGCTTGAGAACCCGGCGGAGATCTGGAACAGGTCACCCGCGAGTGTTATCTGATCCGCCATCTTGTGCAGGTGTTCGGGAAAATATTCATCCCTGGTTGTATAAAAATACGCATGCTGGAGATTATTCATGAGCCGAATATCATCGGAAACCTTGAAGGAATTTACCATGAATCCGCCATACTGGTTTGATCGCTATTCCCGGGCCGGGATCAGAGAATATGAGCCATTCAGGATGTGCCACTGATCTCGGCTGATAATGGCGTCCCAGAGATGCACGCTGTCATCAGCACTGATTTGACGAAACCCGGCGCCCCAGTCTCCTTCTGGCTCAATGATTGTATTTGTCTTATCATTACTCGACGAATTTTCCTCTGAGTACTGTTCATCCAGAACATCCCCCGGCACCGCTTGTACTTGGCCACCGGGAAACGCTGCATTAATTATGATTATTAATAACGCGACCAACCTAACGATTTTCATGATGCCATCTCTCAATTAATATTTTTTTATTGATGAATTGAATTCAATTCCATTTACTGTCATTCGAATTAAAGTAATCTGTAAAACAAATTGTCCATCATTTTTTTATTAACTTTATGGAAGCATGCTTCATTAATCCGCCCATCCAGGATTTTTACAGTACGTCGATACGGCGTCAACCACTGGGACTCCTGTATATCATGGCGTCACTCGCAGCGGCCGGCTTTAAGACGTCTTTTATTAACGGCCATTCCCCGCGAAAACGTGTTATTAACATGCCGTATGAATTCCAATACCTCATGAAATATAGAGAGCACCCGGATCCCCGCCTCTCCTTCCCCTTTAAAAATTACTGCCATTTCGGAATGAGCTTCAGCGAAATCGAGCAAAGGATACGAAAAACGGACGCGGACATCTTTTTCATTCAATCACAGTTCACACCATACCACCAGGAGAGCGATCGCATCATGGACCTGGTGAAAACGATTAAACCATGTGCCCGCGTCGTTACAGGCGGATGCCACGCGACCCTCTATCCGGAGCACTGCCTGAGTAAGGCAGGCGCCGATTTCGTTATACTGGGTGAAGGAGAGGAGAGTTCTGTCGAGCTGCTCCGCTGCCTGGACGAAAGAGGAGACCTGTCACAGGTTCCAAATCTGGCATACCGGAATGGCAGCAGGGTGGTCTCCACTCAGAGGCGATATGCCGATGACATTGACCGTTTTCCCTTCCCCGTTCGGGAATTACTGTTGGAGCGGGACTTTCATGTTTACCGGCGGAAGGCGGCCGCGATGATCACGTCGCGCGGTTGTCCCAACCGGTGCGGTTTCTGCACTGTGCGTGTTATCTGGGGCGCCGACTACAGAACCCGGAGCGCGGGTTCTGTAGTGGCCGAAATCATTGATTGCGCCGAGCGTTTCGGTGTCACGATGATCAATTTCGAGGACGACAACCTGTTCGCATCCCGGGATAGGGCCACAGTACTGCTCGAGCCTCTCGTCACTTTCCGGGAATCCTCGGGCTTTCGTCTTGATCTCACGGCAATGAACGGCGTCTCCCTCGAAGGACTCGATGATGATATCGTCCGGCTCATGAACCGGGCCGGCTTCAGCGAGCTCAACATATCCCTCATGAGCCATTCACCGGACCTTCAGCGTCGGCACGGCAGGCCTTTTGACTCGATACAATTCGCCCGCATCGCCCAGGCGGCCCGAAAGCTCGGGATGAATGTCCGAGCCTATTTTATCCTCGGACTCCCCGGGCAGACGATAGAAGAAGTTCGTGAAACGATAGCCTTTCTGCTGGATTTGGGGGTCAGAGTATTCCCCTCGGTATACTACGATGTCCTCGTCCCCCCGGATGAATGGAAAATGCAGCGATCATCTGCGTTTTACACAGAGACAGTGGATATGACCCGGGATGATCAGGTGCGATTATTTAATGAATGCAGAAGCAGCTGGTGATTAAAGCTGAATCAATATGAATTACACTCAGCATATCAAGCTGGCATGCAGAATCGCTGTTAATATCGTTTAGTAACAAAATTACGCTTCTCTAGACCGCATAACTTTCGAATCGCGTTGCGCGCCGTAATGACCCCGGCCGGAAGTCCGCCGCCGGGGGAGACCCATTGGCCGACCATGAAGAAATTTGAAAGGCCCGGCAGCTGTTGAGGGATCCGCACGCTGAGGGCTTTCTTGTTAAGGAGCCATCCCTCATAGGAACCGCGCCAGTTCCCGGTGTAACGCTCGAATGTCAGGGGCGTCGCCACATCGATCACCTCGACCTGCGATGGCAGTGCGGGATAGAGCTCGGCAATGCCGTCAATCACCGCCTTCCCGATCCGTTCCTTTTCAGCACGGTATCGCTCACGGTCGTCACACAATTGCTTCCAGTAATCGTAATCCGTCTCCAGCATAACATTGACGGTCGTCTTACCGGCAGGCGCCATGGTGGGGTCGAAATTATAAATGCGGATGCTGATTCGCTTGACTTCCGTGGGCCCGATTGCGAAAGGCCGGGCAAGAGGGAATGATAGAGAATGCGGCTCACCGGAATAATCAGCCGCTATTCCGAGGGATACATACACCAAAGGCGGAAACGGGTCCAGGTCTGAGTAGCAATCCCGGATCTTTTTGTTGATATAGCGCTCCTCCAGCATGTCGAATATCGTAGCGTGACCGTCTGCAGCGGAAATAATATAGTCTGCCCTGCGCTCTGTTCCGTCAGCAAGGCGCACTCCAACAGCATGGCCGTTCTTCACGAGAATCCTATCGACCCTGGACCGGAAATAAATCGTACCTCCGAGGGATGCGTACCGGGCCGCCATTGCTTCCGAAAGCGGGCCTGAACCGCCAATGGCGTAACCTCCGTCACCGGCGGCCATGAGCGCCATGGTCCAGAGCATGAAGGCAAAGCTCATGTCGTTCCAGCCGAAGGCGCTGGCGAAGAGCTCCCGCATAACGGGGCTTTTAAACTTCAAGGCAATCTCCTGCGCCGGCATCCGGTATTTCATGAACATGATTATGATCGGGAGCATCCCGAAGAAGCCCGAAACGCCGAGCTCAACCGGCATGTCACGGCGTGAAAGCTTCTTTATGTCGTGGATGATGCGGTTGATCAGACGTTCGTCTTTAGGAGCGATGGAAACCATCTGTTCTCGCAGGCGGCCGGGATCGGTGTATAGAATCAGGCGGTTGCCCCGGTCATCCAGAACCTGACTGTAATACTCATACGTGATGAACGTTCTGCCCTGGATCACTCCGACTTCCTCCCATAGTCGATGCATGGAAGAACGGGGCGAGCTTCCGACAAGCCAGTGTAGGCAGCCGTCGAAGGTGTAGCCCTTTCGCTTCCATGCGGTGCAGAGGCCGCCCGGCGCCGTATGCATTTCCAGTATTTCTGTTCGAAAGCCGTTCATCTGCGCGTAGCAGCCGGCCGCAAGACCGGCGACACCGCCGCCGATGATAATGACTGATGGTGATATGGAGGATACCTCCTGACGAATATCGCGATAGCACAAAAGGGACAGCGCCTTCATCAAAATACGATTTTTAAAACCTCATCGAAGTAATTTACAAAGTGCGCCTTCAGGCCCTTCCGGATATAGGCCGGAAGCTCGTCGTAATCCTTCTTGTTCTCAAAGGGGAAGATGATGGTCTTTACGCCGGCACGCTTGGCGGCGATGGTCTTCTCCTTGACGCCGCCGATGGGGAGCACCTTGCCGGTGATGGTGAGCTCGCCGGTCATTGCGATATGGAGCTTGATGGGCCTTTTCTTCGCTAGCGAATAGAGCGCCATGGCCATGGTTATGCCGGCGGAGGGACCGTCCTTGGGGGTCGCGCCCGCCGGAACATGGAGGTGTATATAATTATCATTAAAATAATTATCGGCAATTCCGTAATCCTTGATCCGCGAACTGACATAGGTGTATGCTATCTCCGAAGACTCTTTCATCACATCGCCGAGCTGTCCCGTCTGCTTGAAGCCCTTGGTCTTGGACGGCACGGCGGTGGCCTCCACGTAGAGCGTGGCGCCGCCCAAGCTGGTCCAGGCGAGCCCCATGACCACCCCGGCGATCCGCTCGTTGTAGAGGGATTCGTCGGTAAACCGCGGATTGCCGAGGTACTCGACCAGGTTTTTGCCGGAAATTTTTATTTTCTTCGTGCTCCCCTCGGCGAATTTCCTCGTCGTCTTTCTCATGATCCTCCTGATGTTGTTTTCGAGGCTCCGGACGCCCGCCTCGCGGGCGTATCCGTTGATGATCACACGGAGACTTTGTTTATCGATCTCAACATCGCCCTTCTGCAGTCCGTGCTCGCGGATCTGCTTGGGAATGAGAAACCGCGTGGCGATCTGCAATTTTTCCTCAAGGATGTAACCGGAGAGTTTCATCACTTCCATCCGGTCAAGAAGAGGGGTCGGGATCGTATCCATCTGGTTGGCCGTTGCGATGAAGAGGATGTTCGACAGGTTGAAGCGGAGGTCGATGTAGTGATCCAGAAAATTCGAGTTCTGCTCCGGGTCCAGCACCTCAAGGAGTGCGGAAGCCGGATCGCCCTGAAAGCTCGCGCCGATCTTGTCGACTTCATCGAGCATGATGACCGGGTTGGCGACCCCGACGGTCTTGAGGCTCTGAATGATTTTGCCGGGCATGGCGCCGATATAGGTCCGACGGTGGCCCTTGATCTCGGCCTCATCCCGTATGCCGCCCAGTGAAAACCGGAAGAACTTCCGATTGAGCGCCTCTGCGACCGATTTCCCGATGGAGGTCTTGCCCACGCCGGGCGGGCCAACGAAGCAGATGATGGACCCGGTGATGTTCCCCTTCATCTTGCCTGTGCTGATAAACTCGAGAATGCGGTCCTTGATGTCGTCCAGGCCGTAGTGGTCGCGGTCCAGTATTTTATTGGCCTTCTTGATGTCGTAGTTGTCAACGGAAAACACACCCCAGGGGAGCGACGTGATCCAGTCCAGGTAATTCCGGCTCACACCGTATTCTGCGGAATGCGGCTCAATGAGTTTCATTTTATTCATCTCTTCGTCGATTTTCTTTGCCGCCTCTTCGGTGAGGGTGAGCTTCTTGATCCGTTCCTCAAAGTGCTCGATCTCGGTGGTCTTCTCGTCCTTCTCCAGGCCCAGCTCCTTCTTGATTTCCTTGAGCTGTTCGCGGAGGAAGAACTCCTTCTGCTGTTTCGAGATCCGCTGCTCGATCTGTTTGGTGATCTTTTCCTGGAGCTTTGAAAGCTCGATTTCCTTCTTCAACAGCACCAGAACCTTCTCCACGCGCTTTCGGACGTCGAAGGTCTCCAGTATTTCCTGCACCTCGGATGCGTCGGCAGATGTCATGGACGCGACGAAATCGGCTAGCTTGCCGGGGTCTTCCATGGTGAAGCGGTTAAGGAAAAGCTTCAACTCCTCCTGGAAGAGTGAATTAGACTTGATGAGATCCTTCACCGAGGATATGATCGCCTTGGAGTATGCCTTCATTACCTCCGAGCTGGACTGGTCCTCCTCATAGTAGTGCTCCACCTGCCATTGTATCACCGGTTGGTCCTGCACCACGCGTTTCTGGGTGAACCGGCCCAAGGCGTTTATCATCATCTGAATGGTTTTCTCATCAATAGGGGTGACCCGAAGCACCTTGATAGCCACGCCAACGCCGTACAGGTCTTCAGTCCGGGGAAGGCCCTCGTGCTGCTCTTTTGCGAGCACAATGCCGCCGATCTTGTTTTCGCCTTCAATGATCCTGTTGGCGGTATCGATCATGAAATCGCCGGTAAGGACAATGGGAATCATCATTCCCGGAAAAATCGGCCGGTGTGATATCGGTATGATATACAGAACCTCCGGCATAATATCCTTTGCGATAATAAGCTGACCGGACTCTTCTGAGGCGCCGTTGCCGTTGGTTTGTGTTGGATTCTCTGTGTTATCCATTCGCCGGTAACCTCGGTATATTCATGATTCTGAGACAGACAATCCGCGGCCGCTATGCGAACTGTCTATTATTGGATGATACCGGTATGGGTCATTTTGTCAAATACAATCGCCTCCGCCTCATCGCGGTGGCAGGGCGCTATTGTGCCGTTATCTTCAGATCATCAAGACCGGTAATGAAAAATTTCTCTATATTCCACTTCTCAACCCCGAAGATGTAGGGACTTTCAGAAGTGGTCACCAGGTATTTTTCATCCTTTTTATATACGGTGATCAATATGTCTTTTTGATGCGCCTTGATCCGCACCGTGCACATACCCTGCGTCAGGGTCTCCTTGTGCATCTCGGGGAACGACAACGCGCGCAGCGGGTCCAGCGACTGGAGCAGAGCCTCCACCCTGCTTTTATCCAGAGCCACCGTTTCATTCCCCTGGCATATCCATTTTTCCTCAGCGGGCTTCGGGGCCCGCTTCTCCGTTTTCTTTCCGGTATCTTTCACATCGGATTTCTTTTCCACTTCTCTTGAAAAAGCGAAGTATCTCCCCTGATAATCAACTTTAAAAGCGGAAACCGAATCCGGCTTTATCTTCAGGATTTCCTTGTCTCTGAAATCCTCCGGGGACTTGTCGAGCACCAGATCAAAGGTGCCTTCCGCCAGATATATATCCGGCCGGTCATCGATCCTGATAAAGGTATGCCGGTTGGTTGATTGTTTCTTCCCGATTTTAAATTTTCGGAAGATGGCGCCATTCTTCTTGATGATCACCTCCACGTACTTATCCGGGGTCAAATCATACTTCACGTAGTAGCCCTTTGTGGATATGAGATCCGTCAGGTGGATCTCTTTGAACCGCTTCTCCATTTCATTCACAGCCTTTGCGTCGGCCGGATAGGCCTTGTCGCCCACGACCCATTTCCCCTCTTTTTTTAACAGCTGTATGGTCCCGCCGCTCCGGGTTATGATTATCTCGTCGGCCGTCCCCTCCCACTTCTTCAGATCCGGCACATCGGAAGACCGCTTCACGTTTGCGATGATGATGTACAGGGCAAGAATGATGATAATGGAACTGCTGATCAGTATTTTCTTATTCATATTTCACCTCATGCGAGAACCGCTCCTGGAGTCTTTTCTTCCTCATCAGGCGTCGCCGCCAGATCACGAGTCCGGCCAGGACGACAAAAATCGGAATGCCGGCGAAATTCAAGGCTTTGAGCACCATCTTCTTGGTGTCGCTGGTTTTTTCCAGCGGGTTGAAGTCGAGGCTCTTGCTACTCATCTCGGGGATATAGGAATTGCCGAGCAGGTAATCTGCCATGCTGTGGATTAGAAAACCATTGGCGAAAATCTTGTCCTGGTCGTCGGCATCCGAAAGGGCGCTCGATATGATTCGCTTTGAATTCATCAGGAAATACGACCTCGTGATCTCCGACGTTCCCACGACGATCATGCGGGTCGTGCCGGTTGGCACGGTGACGTCAAGCTTCTGGACCGTAACGATTTCCTTGAGCGGTTCTTTCTTCTCCTTATCCGTACCTATTTCGCTGGCCGGGGCCTTTGGAACCTTTTTATCCTTAAAATAGCTATCTAACTTCCCGGAGAGAAGCACCGCCAGAGAATATTTCTTCATTTCATCTTTATTTTCCGGTGGCATCATGAAGAACGGATTCAGGTTGATCTGGCCAGTCATCTGCCAGCTCTCGTCGGACGATGAAACCAGTTTGCTTGTTGAGAGATTGAGCTTTTTGACGATGCCTGCGTCAACGTCTATCGAAGACGCCTTGATAAAGGCTACTCCCTTGAGATATTTCGTTATAACGTTTTCCTGGTCAAATCCAAGTTTCCTGATTATCGGCACGTGGTAAAATTCCTTGATCGCGCCGCCCACATTGCCCCGGGCGCAGGTCGAATCGAGTACGATATTCTTGTTTACCGCCACTCCGTAATGCTTCAACATCGGGTCAAGTCCGACGGTCACCGGCAGAACAATCGGCTGTCCACCGAACATATTCTGCTGCCCCATGTTGACCTCCTGGAATGAATCGAGGAAGAACAGGGCGGCTTTCCCCTTCATGAGAAACTGGTCTATCTTGTAGAGCTCCTGTTCGGTAAACTCCTTACGCGGTCCGTTCACGATTAAAAGCCCCAGTTCGCCCGGTATCTCATCCCTGGTGAGATCGATGTCCTTAATGTCGTACACGTCCGAGAGTACCTGTTTCAGGATGGCGCCGCCCTGCGGAGACTGCTGGTCATTCAGATCCACCTCGCCATGGCCGGTACTGTAGCCGATCCGGGGATTGGCGCTCACCAGGCTCCCAACACCGTTGTTGATCCGGTCTTCCAGCGTATCCAAGCCCACGATCACGTTTTTCCCCAGAAGAGTCGGGGATACCGAAAGGTCGATGAGATCGACCTTGACCTGGCTTTTCAATACGATGCCCAGATACGCCTCGCCCGCCGGGATGACCTTTCCGGACCGGTCCTGTCCTGCTTTCCAGTTGAGTTTGGTGACGCCGTACAGATCCGCCGATATCGAGGCGTTCCGGTCAACCGACGGGTCGATGAAATGGAACCGCAGCTTGTCGTAATTGGCCTGGTTGCACTTGTCCACCGCCTCCTTCACCTTTTGAGCGAGGGTGTCAATACCCTCGATGGGAAGTATCTTCAGCGAGCTGTCCATGTAAAGGGTCACCTCAATCGGTTTCTCAAGGCGCAGAAGTCCGTCGATTTTGCTGGACATCTTCTGGATGAGCGAGGTGATATTATACTCAAGGCCTGTCGGATCGGTAATCGCTTCGATCTTTTCTATCACGTCTGACTGCTGGATGACCAGCCCCATATAGGTGCGCCGCACCTTCACCTGGTCGTTCTCGAATTCCTGGCTCTGAACCGGGCGTATGCCGTAATCATTGGCCGATTTTTCCAGGTCCTTTTCGTCGACGATCTCATAGCTGAAATACTCGTTGGCGTAATAATCGTACTCCTCCAGGAGATCATGCAGGTAGCGAAAAATGGACGTGTGTTGCGGAGGAAGATCCTTGGAGAAGAGGACCTTGATTTTAAGGTTTTCCTTTAAGTGTGATACGATATCGATGCTTTTCCGTGAAAGCGAATAGGTGTGGTTCCGGGTGAGATCGCACCGATAGTTCATGGTGAGGTTCACCAGATTGATGAGCACGATGATGACGATGTAGAGTGCCAGCTGCACGTTTTTACGACGGCCCGGCCCGGACAGTTGTTCCGACGCCCGAAGCTGAGCCCCTGCCAGGGCGATCCACCCTCTTATCCTGTTCAGTATATCCTGTATTTTCATAGGCTTCTATCTCCGGTCATCAAGGATTTTTGTCGTCAGGAGGATCGAAATGACGATAATCGATAGAAAATAGACGAGGTCGCGCGAATCGATGATCCCCCGGGAAATATTCCTGAAATGGTAATCCGTGCCGAAATACTCAAGGACACTGAGCTTGTTCGGCAGGAAAATGGTGATTTTGTCAATGAGCCAGAGAAAAAAACACGCGGCCAGTCCGCCAATAAATGCTATGATCTGATTCCTGCTCAACGACGAGGTGAGGATTCCCACAGCCGAATAAGCCCCGGCCAGAAGGATCGCACCCAGGTAGCCGCCGATAATGGGGCCGGGATCCGGTGACCCGACAATGACGATGGTGACGAGATAGAACAGCGTGGGCGACAACATGATTGAGATGAAAGCGGTCGCCGCGAGAAATTTCCCCACCACTGCTTCGACCGTCGTAACAGGAAGGGTCATCATAATTTCGATAGTACCGCTGTGGATCTCCTCGGCAAAGAGCCTCATGGTTATGGCCGGCACCACCAGGGTCAGAATCAGGGGCAGGAACTGGAAAAATCCCCGCATCTCCGCCTGATTAAAATAGAAGAAGTCCTTGAAAAAGAAAAAACCGGTCACGATGAGGAAAGCGGTGATGACGATATAGGCGATAGGCGTGTAAAAATAAGTCATGAGCTCCTTCTTCATGATGGCCAGCGGCTCATGAAGGTATATCGCGATCCGCTCCGCGACCGTACGCGCCGCCTCTTTTACATTCATTTCTTTAATGTTCATTCCGCCCCTCCTCCCGTGAGTTCCCTGAAGACTCCTTCAAGACTTCGCTGCTCCTGTGTCATTTCATACAGAATCCATTCCCTGCCGCTCACCAGCCTGAAAATTTCGGGTCTGATATCGGTCGCGCCGTCCGCGGTAACCCGAGCCGAGGCGAGTTCGCTGTCGCGTACCTCTTCGACCCGGACCACGCCCGGGAGCTTGGTCAGTTCTTTCGAGAAGGCGCGGTAATCGGCACCGGAAATTCTGACCAGAATGCGCTTTGCGCCACCGGAAACGGCCTGCAGATTTTCAGTCCGGTCATCGGCAACGATATTTCCCCGGTCGATGATGATGACGCGATCGCAGGTCGCTTCCACCTCGGGGAGTATGTGGGTGGAAAGTATGATGGTCTTCTTCTTGCCGATTTCGCGGATCAAATTCCGGATTTCAATGATCTGGTTCGGGTCCAGACCGCTGGTGGGCTCATCGAGGATAAGAATCTCCGGATCGTGTATCATCGACTGGGCCAGGCCGACCCGCTGCTTGTAACCCTTGGACAGCTCTGCGATATTCATATGCATCACCTCGTTAATCCCGCAGAGATCTCCCATTTCATCAATGCGGCTCTGACCGTCGATCCCGCGCACCTCGGCGATGAAACTGAGGTAGTCGTACACGATCATCTCGCCGTAGACCGGCGCGGACTCGGGCAGGTACCCGATAATCTTCCGGACATCCACGGGGTTATCCTCCACAGAATATGCACCGATTGAGATCATACCGCTGTCAGGCTTCAGGTAACAGGTCAGCATTCTCAGCGTAGTGGTCTTGCCGGCGCCGTTGGGACCCAGGAGGCCGGTGATCTCCCCTTCCTTTATGGAAAAGGAGATATTGTTAACCGCCGTGATATCACCAAACCGCTTCGTTATCCCTTGAACAGTTATCATGAACAGCTCCTGCGCGATAGATTATAATGTTCCCGTTGGGCGAAGCGCCCGACGGGAACAGATTCCGGGGTCAGAGCATAATCTCGTGAATCATTCATGCGGTGCATACCCGGATGTAAATATCAGTACACGAAATATGTTATTAAGAAGAACCAATAGATTCTGTTGCACTACAATACAATTTGTTACACTGCAATACGCATTAATCGTGCGTCTCCACCGCCCTCCCATAATCATCAGCATAACGGGTGATGTCATCCTCTCCGAAATAAGCACCCGTCTGGATTTCTATAAACACAAGATTATTCGTTCCAATATTTTCAATACGGTGCCTGTCCCGGAGTCCGATATCAACCGCCTGCCCGGGCTTGAGACGCATGTGGCGTTCATTGCAGGTAAAGAGCGCTTCACCATACACGATATACCAGTGTTCCGACCGCCGGTCGTGGCTCTGGAGGCTCAGCCGCTTTCCCGGATACACGGTAATTCGCTTCACTTTGTGATTATCCGCATCGGACAGATTTTCGTAAAATCCCCAGGGACGGTGGGAATCATTAGTATCCACTGATGTTCTCCCGGACAAAATATAATTGTTCGTCAACCGAATTGCGATACGTTACACCTCAATGACACTCTTCCGATCGTCAGACTGCCATATTGATGTCTCACTGCATCCGCCCGCAGACAATGTTTCACCTGACAGCAGAAACGCGTGATGAATATCCAAAAATATTTTTTTATGATACAATATCAAGTAATTAATGAATTTAATGCTGAAATTATGGTTTTCTCTATGGTTATTCGTCCTACGGAACATGGTTGAAGCTGCGACGACCGGGGATTTGCCACGGTCCACGATGCACCGATATGGATTCGTGCCAGTATCCGCAAAATGCGCGGCATGGCGTTTATGCCATGCCGCATAAATAATGTCCGATTGATTTTAATGAGTTCAACGGCAAATAATAATCTACCGGCGGGAATGCAAGGCAATCAGGCATCTTATTATAATTAATAACTGAATCCGATAATGCAAGAAATATATTCATTGACATAACGCGTTATCTATGCCGAGTATTTTCTAAAATTTTTAGACGGGGATCAGCTATGGGAGAATTAACTATTATCGTAAACCGTTATCGCGAGATCAGATTCGCATGGTACCGGTGGCGCTACAACTCCGGAACCGCCGCCATCCTGGTTGTATCGCTCATGATGGGCTGCTTCACCGGCATTATGGCCCAGATCGTCGTGTACCTGCCCTGGACGCCGGTACCCGTAACCGGCCAGACCCTTGCCGTGCTCCTTGCGGGAATACTGCTCGGCAGGTGGGGGGCGCTGAGCCAGGCGCTCTACATCTCTATCGGTCTCGCGGGCGTTCCCTGGTTTGCCGGCGCCACGGGCGGTACGGCGGTCCTCATGGGCCCGACGGCAGGCTACCTTGCCGGGTTTGTCGCGGCGGCGTATCTCATCGGATTTCTGGTTGACCGCTATCCGACCATGCGGAGATTCATCCCGCTTACCATCGTCATGACGGCAGCCAATTTCATCATCATCCTGGGGCTCGGTACGGCGTACCTGTGCGGCTGGCTTGCCGCGACCACCGGCTCGGCTCCCGGATTATACCATCTCCTTATGATGGGCGCGATCCCCTTCATCCCGGGCGCGATCGTGAAAACGGTCCTCGCCGCTCTCATCGGTACCGCGATCATGCCGAAGGAAAGAAACAATTGAATCATCCGGAAGCCATGCCTTTTTATGAATGAACAGATACCCCCGCGTGTTCTGGAAATCCTCGAATGGCCCGTTATCCAGGAAGAACTGCGCCGCAGATGCAAAACGCCCACGGGAGAGGTACTGGCCGGCAACATCAACCCCCTGGACACAACAGGGGTCAGAGCACGAATGAGAAAAATCTCCCACCTCAAGGAGATTATACACCAGAAAGAATCCCCGGACTTTTCCGGGATTACCGATATTGAGCCCCTGTGCGCTCAGGCTGTCAAAGGCGGCATTCTAAAGCTGGAGGATTGCGCCGTGATACGTCAATTCATCATGGCTTCCGCCAGAATCATGCGTTTTCTGAAAGAAAACAAAGACGAATTCCCGGGGCTTTCAGATGAATATGGCGCAATGGACAGGCTCACCGATATCGGCACCATCCTCGCTGCGTCCATAACTGAAAACAACGAGCTTAACGACGCGACCTATCCGGACCTTCGCAGAATAAAGAGCGAACTTTTCATGGTAAAGCAGGAGATTGAAAAGATCCTCGGCACGGTAATGCGCTCCCCTGCAGTGGAGCCGGCGCTTCAGGAAAAAATTATCACCACGCGCAATGATCGGTACGTCATTCTGGTTAAATCTTCCCTGAAAGAAAAGGTCAGGGGAACGGTGCACGACATATCCGCAAGCGGTGCCACCTGCTACATTGAGCCGCGGGAAATCACACCGCTCAACAACAAAGCCCTCATGCTGGAAAAGGAGCTTCAGGCTGAAATTTTCAGGATTTTACGCGTCCTTTCAGCGGCGGTATCGGAAAACGCGGGACCGCTGCTGGGCAACCTGCGCGTGATAAGCGGCCTCGATCTTCTTACCGCAGCCGCCCGGTTCAGCATCGATATAAAGGGATCGGAGCCGGAAATCACGGATGAGCCGGTTATGATCCTGCACCAGGCGCGCCATCCGATTCTGTACCTGATGACGCCGGAACGGGTGGTGGCCAACGACATTGAACTGAGCGCATCATATCAGTGCCTCATCATCTCCGGCGCGAACACGGGCGGCAAGACCGTGTTATTAAAAACCATCGGCCTGTGCGCCCTCTTCGCGCTGTTCGGCCTGCATATCCCCGCGGGCCCGGACTCGCGCATCGGAATCTTTTCCCGGATTCTGGCCGATATCGGCGATGACCAGAACCTGTCGAAGTCGCTGTCGACGTTCTCGGGTCAGATAGTTATCATCAACGAGATGCTGTCCCGCGCCAACAAGAAGACCCTGGTCATCATCGATGAGATCATCGTGGGAACCAACCCCCGGCAGGGAGCGGCGCTGGCGCAGGCCATCCTGGAATCGCTTATTGAAACCGGCTGCAGAATCGTGGTCACCACCCACTATACCGACCTGAAAGAGCTTCCGATAACCGACAGCCGGTTTCAGAACGCATCGGTTTCATTTGACCGGGATAGCCTCCAGCCCACCTATCGGCTTATCACCGGCACGCCGGGCGTGAGCTATGCCATTGAAATCGCCAAGAACTACGGCCTTCCCGAGCGCATAGTATCCCGGTCAAGGTATCTCCTGGACAGTAGAGAAATCAGCCTGGAATCGCTGATAGAGAAGATGCAGGGACATGAGCAGGAAATAGCGGAAGAGAAAAAGCGCCTTGACGAGATCTCCCTCGATCTGGCGCGGGAAAAGAAAGAGTACGATGAGCTGGCGAAAATCCTGGAAAAGCGCTCCCAGGAGATCAAGCAAAAGGAGGGTATTGATTTCCTCGACGAGCTCGGGCAGTACCGAAAACTGGTGGCCGATCGGATTACTGATCTCCAGCGGATGAACCTGAAAAACGCCGGATCCGTTCAGCACGAACTCCGTACTATCGAAGAATCGATCCGGTCAACACTCGGCCGTGATAAGGGAAAACTTTTCCTGCCCCGTTACGCTCCCCTTGATCCGGACGCAGTAAAACCCGGCGACCGGGTATTCATAATCTCACTTGAAAAGGAAGGGACCGTGGAAAGCATCGATTCTTCGAAGAAGCATGCTATCGTGCTCCTCGGCAGCTCCTTCAGGTCCACCTTCGGCTTTGATGACCTGTACAGCGCTCCAGCGAAACCAGCGGCCGGGGAGCGGCCGGTGCGCAGACAAAACGCCGGAAGGAGAGCTGATGCGCAGATCGAACATAAAGCATCGATTCCATCGGTCATGCAGACAAGCTACAACACCATCGACATCAGGGGCAGGCGTGTTGAGGAAGGAATCAGAATTATGGAGCAGGATTTCGACCGCATGGCGCGCAGCGGGATCGACACAGCGATAGTCATTCACGGCCACGGAACCGGCGCGATGAAAGCGGCGGTGCGGGAAAATCTCGGTCATAGCGCGTACGCCCTGGATTTCAGGCCGGGGGAACTGGGCGAAGGCGGCGACGGAGTCACGATCGTCCGGCTT